>Ga0302246_1000093_pt1 | contig 87159 bp, 95 predicted proteins | sample AAG_UR_Trp_MG_FD_193533 | JGI IMG/M metagenome (GOLD analysis project Ga0302246, IMG submission 193533) | Enriched activated sludge microbial communities from anaerobic digester in WTTP, New Holstein, Wisconsin, United States - AAG_UR_Trp | ecosystem: Engineered > Bioreactor > Anaerobic >... | reverse complement strand
TGCTGAAACAAAGAGATCTCCTGCTTTCTTCTGCGGCTGATAAAAGGATTATGGTGTGATTGTACGGCTGAACGCTGATCAGCCGGTGGATGATATACATGAATTGCCGGATTCCCCCGAATCATTCTTGATGAAATTCCTTATGCCAATTATCTATTAAAAAATCAATCAGTATTTACGCAAAACAGATTCGGATCATCTGGCGCCGGCCCTTTTTAAGGAAACCAGGAAAATCCAACCAGACTGTCATGCCGGAGCAGGAGGCTGTGTCATAATTGCAGAAATGGTCATTTCGAGCGAATACGAGAAATCTTAGTGGGTTGAAATAACTTAACTTAAAGATTTCCCCCTGTGGTCGAAATGACAAAAACACCCGTTGCGACACAGCCTCCTGCTCCCGCATCCATAATTGAATGAAAATACCGGATTCCCGGTCGCGCTGCGCTTGTTCGGAATGACAGAGGGGAAGTCATGCCTTGACGGAGCCTGGGAAACTGCGTATGTTGCGGGAAAATTTGAATGGTTGCCTGTGTGCAGATCAATGAAAAAATTCCTCATCGTTATGATGCTCTGTTTTTTTCTAACCGGACCCGCCGCGGCCGGGACGCCCCAGCGGATCGTCTCCCTGGCGCCGAACGTGACGGAGATTCTCTACGACCTGGGATTGGGTAAAAGGGTGATCGCCGTCAGCGCCTATTGCAATTATCCTCCGGAGGTCAGGGTAAAGCCGAAAATCGGCGGCATGTCCAATCCGTCGCTGGAGGCCATCGTCGCCCTGAAACCGGACAGGGTCGTTCTGACGGAAGACGGCAATCCCCGGGAAATCGCCGAACGGCTTGTACAGCTGAAAATTCCCATTTACGTTTTCCGGGCGAAACGGCTTGCGGATCTCCCCCGGGAGATCCGGGCGCTGGGAATCGCCTTCGGAGCAAAGGACAGGGCCGAACGGCGCGCCGGGAAGATGGAACGGCAGATCGCCTCGTATGCGGAGAAAGCCGGATATGCATCTGCTCCTGCCCGGAAGAAGGTCCTGTTTGTTATGCAACCGGAGCCTTTGATCGTCGCGGGCCCCGGCACGGCCATCGACGACGTCCTGAACCTGCTCGGTGTGCAGAATATCGCCGCCGACGCCCCGACCCCCTATCCGCGCTTCTCCTTGGAAGAGGTGATCCGCCGTGCCCCCGACATCATTTTCATGGTCAGAACCCATGACGGCAGGGGAAACAGGACCGGCCGACTCCTCAGCAAATTGAAGACGCTGGAGGCGGTCCGCCAAGGCCGGCTGTTCCATATCGGCGACCCCCTCCTGCGCATGGGCCCGCGGATCACCGAAGGAATCGCCGAACTCGCCGGGCATTTGCAAGAGAAGTAAGCCGCCCCGATCATCCGATCGGAAAACAGCGGTCTGATCACCATCACCGCCATCCGATTATTTCCGCCTTGACAAATGCGTCCCTGTTTTCTAGTCTGCGATCCAGGTGGAAACAATCCGATTGTTGCCCCGAGCTCTTGGCTGCATTCAAGGGCGGAGTCCGCGAAGAATCGGATCTTGCAAAAGATTCTTCGTCGCTTGCGCTCCTCGGAATGCCCCGTTGACAATACTCGTCCTTCGGAATGGCCGGCGGATGACCGGTGCTCTTCGGGATGACAAAGAGGAATTTTTCCCGATTTCATAGAAGTTTTTTAGGGCAATTTTTTTAGATATCCAGCGCAGACGGATTTTGGGAAGAGGGGTGTAAAACCCCCGCTGCCCCGCAGCCGTGACGGGAACGAAAGCCCGAAATGCCACTGTCATGATTCGGTCGTGATGGGAAGGCGGGCGAGTAGGCTGCCCGAAGCCGGAATACCGGTCCGTCGAAGATCCTCGAGGGGGGAAAGGGACATGTCCATATCATCCCGGCGACCTTTGCTTAGGTTGCCGTCGGTTCCCGTTCAGGTGAATCCTCACAATTCACGGCCCCTTGCGACCGCCGGCCGGATCATCCTGGTTTGCGCCTGCCTTGCCGCCGTTTTCGCCCTGCTCTGCCTGGTTTCCATTTCGGCCGGCGCCGGCGAAATTCGCTTCATGAACCTGCTCGCGCATCTTTTTTCCATGTCCCTCGGCACAGAAACAACCCTCGATCCGGCGGAGGAAACCATCCTGTTTTCCATCCGTCTTCCTCGCATCCTTCTCGCCGCATCCGTCGGCGCATCCCTTTCCCTTTCCGGGGTCGTCTTCCAGGCCATTCTGAGGAACCCGCTCGCCGATCCCTATATCCTGGGCATTTCCGGCGGCGCCGCCCTGGGCGCCGTCATCGGCATCCTCATCGGCGCCGGTTTCGTTCCCCTGGGCATACCGGGACTGGCGTTCCTGGGAGCACTGGTTGCGATCCTTCTCATCTTCGGCGTATCGGAATCGAAAAGCGGCCATTCCGGCAATACCCTGCTTCTGACCGGCGTCATCATCAACGCCTTCTTTTCCGCCCTGATCATGTTCGCCGTTTCCCTAAGCAGCAGCGACCGACTGCACAGCGTCCTGTTCTGGCTGATGGGCGACCTGAGCATGGCCGAAGGAAACGAGGCGACCCTGGTGGGCATGGCCATGCTCCTTGGATTCCTCATCCTCTTTTCTCTTGCCAGGCCCCTGAATCTCCTGATTCTGGGCGAGGAAACGGCCATGCAGCTGGGGGTGGATGCAAAACGGGCAAAAAAAATCCTGCTGGCGACGGCCTCCCTGATCACGGCGGCGGCCGTCTCCGTAAGCGGCACCATCGGTTTCATCGGCCTGGTCATCCCCCATCTGCTGCGCCTGCTGCTGGGAGCCGATCACAGGCTGCTCCTGCCGGCGTCCGCCCTTTTCGGGGCCTCCTTCCTGGTCCTGGCGGACACCATCGCCCGAACCCTTATGGCGCCGGTCGAGCTGCCCGTGGGCGTCGTCACCGCCCTCTGCGGCGCCCCCTATTTCCTCTACCTGCTGCACCGGAGGGCTTTCTGAAGATGGACATCCTGCAAGTCGATCAAATCTCCTTTTCCTACAACGGGCTCCCGGTCCTTTCGGATGTCCGGTTCGGCGTGGAAAAGGGCGATTTTCTGGGCCTGATCGGCCCCAACGGATCCGGCAAGACCACGCTCCTGAAACTGATCGACGGCCTTCTCCAGCCGGATCGGGGATCGATCCGCCTCAATGGCACGCCGATCCGGAAAATGAAGCGCAACGACCTCGCGAAAATCATCGCCGTGGTCCCCCAGGCCGCGCCTTCGATTTTTCCCTTCACGGTTCGTGAAGTCGTGCTCATGGGCCGGACGCCGCACCTGGGCAGATGGCGCTTCGAAGGGGCGGCGGACTTGGCGGCAATGGAAGGAGCCATGAAAAAGACGGACATCCTGGACCTCGCGGACCGCCGGATGAACCGCTTGAGCGGCGGCGAGTTCCACCGGGTGCTGATCGCCCGCGCCCTGGCCCAGGAACCGCACATCCTGCTTCTGGACGAACCGACCGCTTACCTGGACATCCGTCATCAGGCCGATTTCTTCAACCTGCTGCAATCCCTGAACGGCGAACAGGGCCTGACGGTGATTGCCGTCACGCATGACATCAACCTCGCCTCGCTTTACTGCAACCGGATCGCCCTGCTCAAGGAAGGGCAAATCGAGGCCATCGGCCATCCCGGCCTTGTCGTGACGGAAGAGATAATCCAGGCCGTCTATGGCACGCCCGTGATGATCGATTGTCACCCGGAAACAGGGCGTCCCCGGGTGACGCCAAAAAGAAAGGAGCCGTCGGATAACGGAAACCGGTAGAAGCCGGTGCTGCCCCGCAACTGTGAGCGGAACGAAAACCGGATACGGCCACTGATTTTCGAGAACGGAAATCGGGAAGGACCGGGGAGTAGGAAACAGCCGCAAGCCAGGAGACGCGTCCGACGGAAAAATAACCGCATTCCCGAGGGGGAAGAAGGAGAGAGAAAAATGAAGAAGCGTTTTTTATGGTTTTTGGCAATGGCCCTGGTGTTCTTGGTTCCGCAAACCGGCATGGTCCCGGCCGCATTCGGTGAGGAGGTTCCTCAGATGGAAGAGGTGGTCGTCACGGCAACGAAAATCCCCGAAAAAAGGCGAGACATCCCCAATGCGGTCGTAATCCTGAACGAAACGGATATCCGCAACTCGGGGGCGAAATCCATCGGGGAACTCCTGGCCAACGAACCGGGCGTCGACTGGCTGAGTTACGGCAACTATGGCGGTGCCGCCCAGGAAATTCACATCAGGGGGATGCGCGGCAACGGCACCCAGGTCCTCGTCAACGGCGTCAACGTCAACTCGCCGTCATTGGGACTGGCGGACGTGGGGAAAATTCCCCTCAACAGCATCGAACGGATCGAGGTGATCAAGGGATCCGGGTCGCTCCTGTACGGATCGGGCGCCATGGGAGGCGTCGTCAACATCATTACGAAACGGCCGGACCGGGACAAAATGGACCTGAAGGTCGGGGCAGGATACGGATCGCAGGATACCTACCGCCTGTGGGCCGAACAGGGCATGTTTGCCGGCGGTGACGTCGGTTACTACCTGACGGCGAATCGCACGGAAACGGGCGGTTTCCGTGCAAACAGCGATCTCCGTCAGAACGACGTATCCCTGAAACTGGTCCTGGACAAGGGAGATCATTTCGATATCAGTCTTTACGGCGATTACCTGGACCGGACCTACGGCATGCCGGGCGTCAAGCCCCCCCGGGGTACGGCGGATTATTACCTGAACGGCAGGAAGTTTTACAACCATGACGCGGCAAGTCTCCTGGATTACAGCGAGGACAAGGACGGCCACGTTGTTCTGGAAATCAAGGGGAAGCCCCGGCCATGGATCGGATACAACGCCAAGGGGTATTACACCCGCATGGAAAATCACAATTATAATCGTTACGCCTTCGACGGCTCGGGAAACGAAAACTGGGTGACAAACGAGGTCACCGGGGCGGACGGGCACGTGGACCTGCATCCCTTCGCAGGCGCCACAATTCTTCTGGGAGGTGAGTACAAGGACTTCGACTGGAAAAACGAAGTCCGTCCCCTGGACAGTGCCGGCGCTCAAACGGGGAAAACGACCAGCTGCGCGCACCTGTTCACGCGGGGTTTTCTTGCGGAGGCACAGTACCGGCCGTCGATCTACTGGAAGGTGTTCGCCGGCATAAGGCATGAGGAACATTCCGCGTTTGGTTCGGAGAAATTACCCCTTTTCGGCCTGATCGTCAATCCTCATCCGACAACCACTTTGAAGGTCAACCACGGCAAGCACTTCCTGGCCCCCACTCCCAACGACCTTTACTGGCCGGAGGACTTCTACACGAAGGGAAACCCGGACCTGAAACCGGAAACCGGCTGGCATACGGACGTCACACTGGAACAAGTCTTCCCGGGAAAGAAGATCTTCGCGTCTCTGTCGTATTTCCACTGGGACGTGGACGACAAGATCCAGTGGGAACCCGATTCCAAGGGCGTCTTCAGCCCGATCAACCTGGCCGGTTACAAGGCCCAGGGGATCGAGGCCGGAATCAGAATCGGCCCTTTTTACGACCTGACCCTGGGTTTGAGTTATACCTACCTGGATGCGGAAGAGGAGAATCGCGCTTACACCAGGCAGGATTACGGATGGCCTCCTTTTTCCCCCCCGGATTTCCGGTACACGATGGTCACCCGGCGTGCCGCCTATACGCCGGACGGCCAGTTCAAGGCTGATCTGACGTACCGCAGCGGCTTCGGCTTGACGGCGACGGCGACGGTGCGCTACGTAAGCGACCGTGTCGTATATCACACGGAAACGACGGTCTATCCGGATACCCGCACCGTAGCCTACACCCTGGATTCCTACTGGACGGCGGATCTGAAGATCGAACAGCGATTCGGGAAGCATTACGTCCTGTCCGCCTCCGCCACCAACCTGGCCGATGCGGATTACGACACCAGGATGGGAAGCTTTACCGACCAGGCCACCTGGACAACCTCATGGTGCCGCTATCCGGGAGCGGGAAGAACGGTCTTCGCCGGATTGAGTTATGAATTCTGAGAAGGCCCGGCTCCGGCCGGGTACGAAAGGGTAATCGGGATCAGCGGGAGCTCGATCGATGCGGATCGCGGAAGCGGAAGTCACGGAATTTGAAACCACGGCGGGGGGGCATCTCCCCGCCGCACCGGAAGGGAAAGCGCCCTTATTCCGGATGGCGGCGTTTTCCTTGCTGCTGCATCTCCTGGCCCTGGGATTTCTTCTTCCGGCGGCCGAGAACCCTTTTGCGACGGCGCCAGACAGGCGGGCCATGCCGGTCATCCAGGTAACCCTGTCGCCGCCGGGTGAAAACAGCGCATTCAAAAAAGTTCGCCTGCCCCCGGCTCTCTCAAAAAGAGGGGAGACGGCCGTTCACGGCCGGGAAGGAAAGCCGGGAAAAACGCCGGCAAAAAGAAACACCGCCGTCGCGATGTCGAATAATAACGGGAGATCCAAGGAAAACGGGGAATTCGTCCTCGCCTCTGCTCCCGCCATGACCGCCCTGAACCCGTCGCCGACGGGAAAATCCGCGGCGGCGGGGGACTTCTTTCCGGGCGGGGAGAACCAGGCCGTTGCGGGAGAAAATGCCCTCACGGAAGCCGCTCCGGATTCCATGACGGCGAAACCGCGCTACCTGGATACGCCTCCCCCCGTCTACCCGGCGGAGGCCAGATCCCGGGGGTATGAAGGAACAGCCCTTCTGACCGTCGAGATCCTGGCAGACGGCCGCACCGGTCAGGTCCTCATCAAGAAAAGTTCCGGATACGCCGTCCTCGACCGTTCGGCCCAGAAGGCCGTCCGGTCCTGGCGGTTTGAACCGGCAAGAACGAAGCGCATCCCCCGGGCCATGATCGTGGATATCCCCATCCGGTTCTACCTGGAAGATCAGCGATGACACCCTGCCGGCGTTCTCCCAAAAAACAACGCAGGGCTTTCGGCCGGTTCGCCAGCGGTAGCCGGCCGTTAAACCGGGCTTCATCGCATTCCGAATCAAACGGATTGTCAAAATCCGCTGTTTGATGGTACTAATCAGGGAGATTTCAAAAACGACGGTTTATGAAGATGAGGAACATGGCCGGAAGCGGTATCGGTATGCGGCCTCGATTCGGCTTGCCGCGGCACGGTCCTGCGTTTCCTTGATTCATCAAAGGTGAATCGATGACGTCACGGATATTTTCATGGCCCGTTTTACGGGTCCTTGTTTTCTTCTGCCTGCACACCTTCTTCTTGCCCCCTTCGGACAGTCGTGCCCTCAACCTCAGTTTTCCCCAGGCCCTCGGCCTGATGAACCGGAACAACGAGGAACTGCTTTCTGCGCAGGAAGAAACGGACAGGAGGCAGGAGGAACGCCTGGCGGCCCATGGTCTTTACTGGCCCAAAATCGAGGCCATGGGGCGCTACACCCGCATCGACGAACCGATTTCCATCGACCTGAACGGGATCCGGGAAACGATCCTCAAACTTCACCCCGCCGTGCCTGCAGCCGCCGTCCCGCCTTTTCTGCTTGACGTTCAGGACAGGTCCTTCTGGCGGGCCCAGATCGCCATGACCTGGCCCGTCTTTACGGGCGGAAAAATCATCTCCGCCAACCGCGCCGCCGCCGCCCGGTTCCATTATGCGCAGGAACAGCAGCGCCAGGCGGTTGACCGCCTGACAAGCGATATCGTGAAAAGATATTTCGGGCTCCAACTGGCCCTGCAGGTCCGGGATGTACGCGGTGATGTGCTTGAAGGAATGAAACGGCATGCCTACGAAGCCGGGCGCCTGGAAGAAGAGGGCCTGATCGCCCGTACGGAACGCCTGCACGCGGACGTCGCTTTGGCCGAAGCCGACCGTGAACTGAAACGCGCCGAAAGGGACGTGGAGATCGCCCGAATCGCCCTGCAGAACATCGTTTCGGTCTGCGATGACCTGACCCCTTCCTCTCCTCTATTCATCACGGATATCCCCGAATCCCTCGCTTATTTCCAGGAAAGGGCTTTAAAAAGCCATCCGGCGATCGGACAAATCGGGGCGCAACTTGAACTGGCTCACCAGAATCTGCAAGCCGAGAAGGCGCGATGGTCGCCGGACATTTACCTGTTCGGCGTCCGTGAGCTTTACCGCGAAGACCTGACACTGCTGGAGCCGGATTGGGCTGCAGGGATCGGCGCCAGCTTTACCCTGTTCGAGGGTTTCTCCGGCCTGCACAACACGCGTGCAGCAAGGCACCTGGAACAGAAAACCGCCTACCTGCAGCAAAAAGTTCAACGGAACATCTTGACGCTCAGCGAAAAAAAGTTCCATGAAATGCTGAAGGCCAGGGAACAATTCGATGCCCTGCAGGCATCCCAGGAGCTGAACGAGGAAAATCTGCGGACCAAGAGGCTGTCCTTCCGGGAAGGGCTGTCCACGTCCCTCGATGTCGTCGATGCCCAGCTGGCCCTCTCGAGGACACGCGTGCAGCGGCTGCAGGCCGCCTACGATTTCGATGCGGCCCTCGCCGAATTCCTGGAAGCCTGCGGCATGAGCAGCCGGTTTGAGGATTACCGCTCCTACGCCGAACAGGAGGTTCGAAGATGAAAACGAAAACGGCTTATCTGATCGCCGGGGGAACCGTCCTCGCTTTCTTGATCGTCATGATCATCGTGGGATGGCTCCTTCTCCACCCGGGCGTGGAATACATCCAGGGGGAAATCGAGGCTACACAGATCGACGTGGCCGCCAAGATATCCGGAAGAATCGACGCCGTCTACGTGGACCGGGGGCAACAAGTCGCCAAGGACCAATTGCTGGCTTCCCTGGACAGCCCGGAAATCCGCGCCAAATTGAAACAGGCCTCGGCGGCGCAGCGGGCGGCGGGTTCCCAGCGGGAAAAGGCTGATTCCGGCACCAGGGAAGAAGAAATCCGTCAGGCCCGAAACGCCTGGCTTCGCTCACGCTATGCGGCGGAACTGGCGGAAACGACCTACCGGCGGATAGAACGCCTATACCGGGACGGGGTGGTCCCCGCCCAGAGGCGGGACGAGGCCGAAGCCCAGTTCACCATGGCGAAATCGGCGGAGGCGGCGGCGAAGGCGGCCTACGACATGGCCCTCAGGGGAGCGCGCCAGGAAGACAAGGTGACCGCGAAGGAACTCGAGAACCAGGCATCGGCTGTGGTCGACGAAGTCCATTCCTACCTCGACGAGACCCGGCTTCTGGCCCCCGTTGCGGGTGAAGTCGCCGAAAAAGTCGTCGATCCGGGTGAACTGGTGAGTCCCGGATATCCCGTCATCACCCTCGTCGATCTCCGCGATGTGTGGGTCACGTTCAACCTGAGGGAAGACAAGCTCGCCAAGATCCGCATGGGGGATACGATCATCGGGGAAATTCCCGCCCTGGGGAAAAAGCGGATCCGTTTCGTCGTTCATTATATTTCTCCCCTGGGGGATTTCGCGACTTGGCGAGCCACGTCCGCCCAGGGGGATTTCGATCTGAAAACATTCGAAGTCCGGGCCCGGCCGACGGTCCTGATCAAGGGGCTGCGCCCCGGCATGAGCGTTCTCGTCGAAGAAAAATGATTGCGGAGAAATCCGGAGGGGTGTCGGTGTCATGCCAAGGCAAAAGGCGGTAGGTCTGCGTGCCGTTTTCCGGCGCGAGCTGAAACGGATGGGTTCAACACGTCTTTACCTCTTTCTCATGGTTGTCTTTCCGCTTTTATCCTTTGCCCTGCTCTGGGCGACTTTTCACCAGCAGGTTCCGCGTGATCTGCCGGTCGCCGTCCACGATGCGGATCATTCCGCGCTTTCCCGCCGGATGATCCGCATGCTGGACGCCACATCCACGCTTCGCGTCGCGGCGGCCGTTGCCGACATGGAAACCGGCAAAAAGCATATTCTGGAAAAGAAGGCCTACGCCCTCATCGTTTTTCCCCTGGATTTTGAAAAGGACATCCGGAAAGGCAAGTCGTCCCCCGTCGTGTGCTTTTACAACGCCCAGTATCTCCTTGCGGGGAGCCTGATCACCCGGGAGGTCCGCAATGTCGCCGCCACGGCGTCCGTCACGCTGAACGTCGGACTTCGGCTGCAGAAGGGGGAAATGAAACCGGCGGCAGTCACCCATGCCGAAGCCATCCGGGCGGAGTTGCACGGTTTGTTCAATCCTGGCCTGAATTATGTCCACTACCTGGTCAACGCCCTGCTGCCGACCATGCTGCAGATATTTATCATCCTTGTCTCCGTGCAATCCGCGGGCAGCGAATTGAAGGAAGGGACGGCAAGGCAGTGGCAGGAATGTGCCGGCTCGAAAACCTGGAAAGCGGTGGCCGGGAAAATGCTGCCCCAGACGATGGTCTTTTCCCTGATGGGGCTGTTCATGATCTCCCTGCTCTACCGTTTTATGGGGGTTCCCCTGCGCGGGAGCACCGGGATGATCGCCTTGGGCACCCTGCTTTTTGTCCTGTCCTACCAGGCCATCGGCCTGCTTCTGACCGCCTGGCTGGCCAACCTGCGCCTGGCCACCAGCGTGTCCGCTTTCTATACGGGACCGGCCTTCGCGTTCACCGGCATCACCTTTCCCTACATGGCCATGCCCTTGCCCGGTAAGCTCTGGGCGAACATCCTTCCCCTCACCCACTATCTCCGCCTCCTGGTGGAACAGGCCGTCAGGGGAGCGCAGCCCGCCGATTCGCTGCCGGAGTTGGTCATCCTGTCCGTTTTCACGATCATCGCGCTGTCGGCGGCGGGGCCACGTCTGGCCCATGTCATGCGCGATAAACGTTACTGGGGGCGTACATGAGGCGTTTCGCAACCCTTTACCGGCATGAATTACAGGCTGTCATCCAGGACAGGGGCGTCCTTTTGATTTTCATCGGCGCCGTCATCATTTACTCGTTCTTCTATCCCATTCCCTATCTGCCGGAAGTGCTGAAGGAGGTGCCGGTGGTCGCCGTCGATGAGGATCACACGGCCCTCAGCCGGAAGTTGATCCGCATGGCCGATGCGGGCGATCTGGTACGGATTTCCGGCCAGGCCTCAACCGTTGCCGAGGCGGAAAAACGGATCAAGGCGGGAAAGGCGAGCGGGGTCCTCGTGATTCCCCGGGAATTTGAAAGAAAGGTGCTGCGGGGCGAAAACGCGACGGTGGGACTGTTCTGTGACGCGAGTTACTTCCTGGTCTACCGGCAGGCCATGACGGGCCTGCTGGCGGCAACCAAAACCCTTTCCGCAGGAATCGAGATCCGGAAACTTCAGGGGCGCGGCACCATGGCGGCCCACGCAAAGGCAGTCCGAAACCCCGTCCTACTGATCAATCGCCCCCTCTTCAATCCGACCGAGGGTTACGCCAGCTACGTGGTCCCGGCCGTGATGGTCCTGATCCTGCAGCAGACCCTGCTGATCGGCATCGGCATGCTCGGGGGAACCCGGCGGGAAAACAGCAGCGGGGAGAATACGGGAACAGGCGCCTCCGCCCTCATGTCCGTCCTGAGCAAGGCCGCCGTCTATCTGAGCATTTACTTCCTGCACATGATTTATTATTTTTTCGTGGTATTCAGCCTGTACGGTTTCCCGCAGAAGGGAACCCCTTTCACCATCCTGTCTTTCATGCTCCCCTTCCTGGTTTCGGTGACTCTCCTCGGAATCTTCATAAACGGCTTCTTCCGGCGCCGGGAAACCTCCATCCAGGTGCTTCTGTTCACCTCCCTTCCCGCAATATTTCTTGCCGGCTTCGCCTGGCCCGTCGAGGCCATTCCCTCCTGGCTGCGGATCCTTTCTTTTCTGCTGCCCACGACGGCCGGAATCGAGGGTTTCCTGCGGGTCAGTGAAATGGGGGCTTCTTTGAGAAATGTGTCGTTCGAGTGGGGTGTCCTCTGGGGGCTCTGCATCCTGTACGGCTTCATGGCCTGGGGCGCCGTCTCCCTGAAGCAGAAGACGGCGGCAGAATGACGTCACCGCACCGTCCCAGAAAAGTCGGTGTCGCACCCAATCGCAACGACACCGTCCAAGGTCGGAGAATGCTCGAGTCGCCATCCCGAGTGAACGCCGGCATTCGAGCCGTCACTCTGAAGGAAGCGGAGAATCTTTTCGAAAAGAGTCTCCATCGGCGCCTATCCGTCCACGGAAACGCTTCGGATGACCGCCTCGGTCGCGTTCTTCAGTCGCGTGGCAACGGTACTGAAAATCTGACGGAAATCGGCGGGCAGCTTATTAAACTCGTTATCATAGTAATCCCGGTCGATAATCCCCACCGTCGTTTCGCCGACGGCCGTCGCCGTGGCCGTCCGGGGCATCTTGGCGATAAAGGCCATTTCCCCGAATATTTCACCGCGGGTCAGCACTTCGACAACCACCCTCCGGCCCTTCAGGTTCTTCGAGATTTCGACGGAACCCTCTTCGATCAAGTAGATCCAGTCGCCGTGCGTCCCTTCCTGGAAAATGACCTGACCGTCCTGGAATGTTTCGTATGATGCAACCTGGAACATGGGATCCTCCTTATGTTACGTCAAAAACGGCCGATCGGAGCCGAACTTTCAAACCTTGCCCGCCGTCACCAGCCTGGCGAAATGTTCATATGACCGGTCATAAGACCGTTCCGCCCGATCCGGAAAAAAACAGGCCGGCAGTTCCCTGTTGCGACGGTGATAGGTCAGGCAATCGCAGCAGCGTCCTTTTCTCGAACAGGGTTCATAGGAACAGTTACAGGATTTCAGATTCTTTTCTTTTTGACAATCCATAAAAGACGATCTCCCGGTGTATGGAGAGCGCTCTTCCTGTGAAATGAGTCACTCTTGACGGGGCGTGGCAATGGAAGGCGCCTCCAGATCCTTGACCTCGGGGAACAATATCCCCAGAACACCACCCTGTAATACGATCACGGACTGCCCCTCCCCGGCCATCGCGTAATAACCCCCTTCGTTCGCGGGCAGGCCGACCAGGAGCATTTGCGTGGACCGGTCCTTGAAACGGACCGCCAGCCGAAGCTGGGGGGAAACGAGCCCCGCTTCTTCCGGCTTCATCTCCTCGGCAAAATCGGCGGCCTCCAGATCGTTCAAAACCGTCAGGATCTGCTCGACCCGTGCACCATCGGCCTTCTTGGACAGGGGTTTGACGATGAACCAGCCGCCCTTCGTATCCCGGTTCAGAACGATCGTTTCCGCATCGATTTGCAGTGTCATCTGGACGACGTCTTCGGCCTTCACGGGAAAAACTTTCCGGTCCCGCCACCATTTCGCGGGCTTGTCGAGATGATCCCGCAGCGTCCCGGGCTGCAGAATCACTTCTTTTGAATCCGCCCGCCTGATATAGGCGCTAAGACCGTCCGGGCCCTTTTTCCCGACAAAAAAATCCGTCATTTTGCGATCTTCGGAATCGTAAAGCACCACCTGCGTCCCCTGACCCGCCCGGACACCGAAGATGGCTTGTTTTTCTTCGTTTTCGGACGCGATGTTATCGCGTTTCAGTTCCCGGACGGCCTGGAGAAAAGCGCTGACCTGGTTCCGGTCGGCAGGATACGAACCCGCCGGGGTGATCAGGAACCAGCTGCCGTCCCGATTTTCGAAGGCAAGCCGACCGGAACCGACCTGGATTTTGTCCGCTTTCCAGGGCTCGAAATCCGGAAATACGAGCAGATCGCCGTCAGACTGGCGACGGTTCCCCTCAAAAGGCCGCTCAATGAAGAAGACGATCCCCCCCGCAAGCAGAAGGACGATGATCAGGATCAGATTCCGCCTCGCCTTCATTCCGTCTTCCCCTTGCGGTAGATTCTTCTGCGCCTCTGCCTGAGATAAAACCGGACCGCCCCGGCCAGGATCACCACCAGGGGCACCCCGATCATGTTCCCATACTTGACGAGCCTCTTCTGCCTGTCCGTCAGGATCGGCAGGGGCCTGCTCAGCATCTTCTTGGAGCGGATCCCGATCAGGTCATCCCCCCAGGTGAACCAGTCGACGGCGTTCAGGAAGAAATCGGCATTCCCCGGGGCGGAAATAAACGCGTCGGACAGGAAGCGGGCATTTCCCATAACCAGAATCTTCGTATCCTTTTGACTCCGGGCGAGTCGACCATCCCCCTGCGCTGCCGGGAACCCGCCCGAAGCATCCCCGCCGGACGGCAAACGATAAAAACTGTCGAATCTCCCTTCCAGCAGCACCGCCAGGGGGTAGGATTTGATCTCCCCCTGCGGAGGATTGAATTCCTGGGCGGGACTGATGTTGTACATTCCCCGCTGAAGCCAGCCATGGGGCGAAGACCTGGCCAGAATCGTGGATTTGACCGCGGGGCGGTTTGTGACATCCAGGGCGGCCGCCCATGGAAGACTGAGGGCGTCGAGGCGATTGACGATCGGGTTGTCCGTCGCGAAACCCTCCTTCACCACTTTCGGATAGAAGGCATAGGGAACGCGGAGAATCGTATAGCCCGTCCGGAAATTGATGGCCAGGTTGAAACGGTCGAGAACCAGATCCTGGGTCAGTTTCACGCCGTAGGAGGCGATGAGATCCTCCAGGTTGCAATCCCGGCGGGAAGCGGTCATGGTGCCCCCGTCGATATTGACCCGGTCGATCAGGAAGAAAACCTTCCCTCCCTGCATGACATACCGGTCGATGGCGAACTTCATCCGTTCGGTCACCGGCTCCGGAGAAACCACGATCAGCAGGTCCGTTCCTTCGGGGACGGCTCCGGCCGCAGCCGGGTCGAGACGGGTCAGATCGTACAGGGGTTCCAGGATTTCCCGGACCGTTCCGAAATTTTCGTTCAGATCGTATTCTCCCCCGCCCGTCAGAAAAACAACGCGTTTCTTCTGGTTTCGCAGCAGTCTCAAAATCGCGCTGGAGACATCGTATTCGAGATTCTTCGCCTCCTTGACGAAGGGCAGGATTTCCTGGCGGTCCTCGTAGGAGAGGACGATTCCCATAAAAACATTGGTGATCTGGGCCTGGTCCTTTTGATAGACGTTCATCTGGACCTGCGGCACGCCCATGAGTTCAACCCGCTTCTGAAGGAGAGGGTCCTCCGCGGGATCGGAAAAGATCACCCGGATCTTCCCCTTGCCGCTCACCCGGTATTCTTCCAGAAGGTCCGAGATCTGCTGTCTCAATACGCCCAGCTCCGGCGGAGCCTTCTTCGAGAAAAAACACTGGATGGTCACCGGGTCTTCCAGCCTGGATACGATGCGCCGGCTCGACTCGGACAGGGTGTAAATCCGGTTTTCCGTCAGGTCGAACCGCAGGAAATGGCGATAGGACAGGAAATTGATCAGGACGAGAAACCCCAGGACCACCAGGATCAGGGTCGCATCACCGAATAGAAAGCGAATCTGTTGCCGCCAGTTTCTCATGGATCGTTACCTGCGCTTCGTTACGAAAAGGACGTTCAGAAAGAGAAAAAAACCCGTCACGGAAAGATAGTAGACAATATCGCGGGAATCGATAATCCCCCGTTGAATACTTACAAAGTGCTTACCCAATCCTAAAAAAGAAAAAAACGGAACCCAGAAATCCGGCAAATTGACCAGAATGACATCCTCCCCCAGGATAAACAGGGTGAAGGACAGCAGGATCGTCAGGATAAAGGCGACGATCTGGTTTTTCGTGAAATTGGACAGGAAAAGGCCGATGGACAGATAGGCCGCACCCAGCAGGCAGGTTCCCAGGTAACCGCCGATCACCGGTCCCCAATCCAGTTTGCCGAGGAAGCTCAAGGTCAGGGGCAGGGAAAAGCTGAAGAAAACCGAGACAAAGACAAAAAGGAAACCGGCCAGGAATTTTCCCAGGACCAGTTCGTATTCTTTGACCGGCAGGGTCAGGAGAACCTCCACGGTCCCCATTTTCTTCTCTTCGGCCCACAGGCGCATCGTAACGGCTGGAATAAAGATGAGGAAAACCCAGGGTAGGAAGAAGAAATACTCCCGCATCTGGATCTGGTTGCCCACGAAAAAGCCGCGGAAAAAAAACCAGAAGGTAACGGACAGGAAAGCCACGGTAAAGACGTAGGCCACGGGAGAATCGAAATAGGCATTGAATTCCCGCCGGCACAGAGCAAGGGCGCCTTTCATACGACCGCCTCCTCGATGGTGAGGTGCTGGAATATTTCTTCCAGGGAGAGGGATTCCCGGTAAAGCTCCGAAAGCACCCATTGATTCTCGACGGCCATCATGAAAACGGCCTCCCGGATATCTACCGATCCGTCGGTGATGACCCGGAACCGGGTTTTCCCGGAACCCTCGTCCCCTTTGATTTCGATTTTCTTGATGTCCCCCCTGCTCTTCAATTTCTCCGTAATGGCATCGACGGGCCCCTTCAGGACAAACGTCACGGCATTCCCTCCGCGGGCCCGGACGGACATCTCCTCGGGTGTTCCGCTGCCGGCCAGCTTCCCGCTATTCAGGATAATGACTCGGCTGCAGGTTGCGGCCACTTCGGGAAGGATATGGGAACTCAGGATGATCGTCTTGTCCGCCCCGAATCGCTGGATCAGGGACCGGATTTCGACGATCTGGTTGGGATCGAGACCGACCGTCGGTTCATCCAGGATGAGAATTTCCGGATCGTGGACGATGGCCTGGGCCAGGCCGACCCGCTGGCAGTAGCCCTTGGACAGTTCCCCGATATTTTTATGGGCCATTTTCTCCAGGCCCGTCAATTCAATAACCCGGTCGATCCGGTTCCGCCGTCCCGTCTTCGGCAGCCCCCTCATGGCGGCGATAAAGAGCAGGTATTCCATGACGCCCATATCCGGATAAAGGGGATTGTTTTCCGGCAGGTAGCCGATGAGGCGCCGGATTTCAAGCGAATGATCCCGAAGATCCAGCCCCGCGACGGTGACTTTCCCGGAATCGGCGGCCAGGTAACCCGTCAGGATCCGCATGGTTGTCGTCTTGCCTGCTCCGTTCGGCCCCAGGAGACCGAGAATTTCTCCCTTCTCGACCTGAAAGGAAAGGCGATCCACCGCAACCGTCTCCGCGTACCGCTTGGTTATTTCCTCCACATCAATCATCGTTCGCTCGCGCTCACCTTGTGCTGAAACCGGCTATCACTTTTCAACGATCTTTTCCTTAATATAGGCAAAATTGTTGTTTTAGTAACATGTTCCTTCCCTATTTACAATGGACTTTCTCATTTTTTCACCGTATCGCGCATCCGGAAGAGTACTTTCTGTTGACGAAGAAATTTATTTTTAGGACAATGGTCGCCAAATACTGATCGGCAACCAGAAAGGAGGACTTTTTACCATGGCAGAAGAAAAGGTTATCAAGGTGCTCGCCGCCATCGACGGATCCCCCATGTCGGAGACGGTTCTCAAGCACTGCGGCCGCTACGCCCAAGTATCGGGGTGCGATTTAACCCTGATCCACGTCCTGGAGGACGTTATTCCCTTCAAGACGCTTCCCGATACGCCCCTTTACCGGGAACGGAAACAGGAAGGTTACAAAATCCTCGATGCGGCCCAAAAGACCCTGAAGGATCACGGTGTGGACTGCAAAACGATTCTGGCCGCCGGTCCCGTTGCCGAGGAAATCGTCAGGATCGCCGAAGAAAACGACATGGACTATATTTTTATGGGCCACCGGGGGCACCGGGGATTGAAACGGATGCTGCTGGGAAGCGTCGCCGACGATGTCAGCAAGTACGCCCACTGTGCTGTCACGATTATCCGTTAGCGATCAAAAACAGGAAGGCCCCCTCCGGTCCACAACCGCAGGGGGCCTTTTCCCCCTTATTATCGGGCTTCACTCGATCGTCCAGGTCGTTCCCGTCGGACCGTCCTTCAGTGTAACCCCCTTCGCTGCCAGGTCAACCCGGATTTCGTCGGCTTTCCCCCACTCTTTCCGTACTCTCGCCTCGCTCCGATCGTTGAGGAGCCGCTCGATCTCGGCGATATCGAGTCCTTTTTTCAAGGCTTCCCGTTCCCGATCCCTGCGGAAATACTCGTCCGGATCATCCCGGAAAAGCCCCAGGACATCCCCCATCTCGTCCAGGATGCTGCCGATCATGCGGACGACGGCGATTTTTTCAGGAGAGGGGGCTTTCTTTCCAGTCATCTCCAGATAATTATTCGCCTGCCTGACCAGGTCGAAGAGGTAGCCGATCGCCCGGGCCGTGTTGAAATCGTCCTCCATTGCCTCCACAAACCGGCTCTTGATCGATTCCAAACTTTCGGCCATCCCGGCGGCCTGCTTTTTGAACGCTTCAACCGGAGCAGGAAGCGTTTCGCCCGCCGCCGCCAGGTTGTCTTTCAGCGATTTCAACAGGGCGTAAAACCGCTCAAGCCCCAGCCGGGCCTCATGGATCGACTGTTCCGAAAAATCCAGAGGACTGCGGTAGTGGCTCTGGAGAATAAAAAGTCTCAGCACCTCCGGATGGTATCTTTTGAGCATCTCCCGGATGGTCGAAAAATTCCCCAGAGACTTGGACATCTTTTCATGATCGACCCGGACGAAACCGTTGTGAAGCCAGTAGCGGGCAAAGGTTTTTCCCGTCGCCCCCTCGGACTGGGCTATTTCGTTTTCGTGGTGCGGAAAGACCAGGTCTTCACCTCCGCCGTGGATATCGAAGGTTTCCCCCAGGTACTTCTGACTCATGACGGAGCATTCGATGTGCCATCCCGGGCGCCCTTTCCCCCAGGGGCTTTCCCACCAGGGTTCGTCCGCCTTACTCGCCTTCCAGAGGGCGAAATCCAGGGGATTGCGCTTCTTTTCATTGACATCGATACGGGCTCCCGCCATCATTTCATCGAGGCTGCGGCCGGACAGTTTCCCGTAGCCAGGAAAGCTCTCGACGGAAAAATACACATCCCCGTCGGAAACATAGGCCAGGCCCTTCTGCTGGAGGGTTTCAATGAGCCGGATCATGCCGTCGATATGATCCGTCGCACGGGGGGCGACGGTCGGCCTTTGCACGCCTATGGCATCCATGTCCTCGTCGTGCTCGCGGATGTACTGATCGGCAATATCTCCAATGGTGCGCCCCAGGGTGTTGGCCTTGTTGATGATCTTGTCGTCCACGTCGGTGAAATTTTTGACGAAGGTCACATCGTAGCCCCGGTATTTGAAAAAACGGGCCATCACGTCAAAAACAACGGCGGACCGGGCATGGCCGACATGGCAGGTATCGTAGGCCGTAATCCCGCATACGTAGATACCCACCTTACCCGTCGCAATGGGTTCGAACTGTTCTTTTCGTCTCGTCTGTGTGTTGTATACCTTTAACGCCATATTTCCTCCTTGCCTTCCCCCGGTGCCACTCATAAAAAAACGGATGAAGATTCAAGGGGGGAGGGATCGAAACCGGAACGATTCAGGGAAACAGGGGAACCATTCCCAAACCCGCGTCTTCCGGCAGACCGCAGATCAGATTCATATTCTGGATGGCCTGGCCGGCTGCACCCTTGACCAGGTTGTCGATAACCGATACGATGATGGCCCTTTGGGTCCGCACATCGATGGAAAGGCCGATATCGCAGTAATTCGTTCCTCTTATGGAAAGCAGATTTGGCGACATGCCCTTCGGGTAGACCCGGACAAAGGCCTCGTTCCGGTAGAACTTTCCATAGACGTCCAAAAGATCGTCGATCTTCAGGGACCGGGTCATATTCACATAAATCGTGCTCAAAATCCCCCGGCTGACGGGCAGCAGATGAGGCGTAAAGGAAATGGTGATCCGTTCTCCCGCAAGCCCGCTCAAAGCCTGCTCCATCTCCGGGATGTGACGGTGCTGGCCGCCGACCTTATAGGCTTTGAACCCCTCGTCCACTTCGCAGAAGAGGGACCCCATCTGAGGTTCCCGTCCCGCCCCGCTCGTACCCGACTTCGAATCGATCACGATGGAAGAACGGTCGAGCCAGTCCGATCCCACGATAGGCGCCAGGCCGAGAATCACGCTCGTCGGATAGCAGCCGGGATTGGCGATGAACCGGGCTTCCCTGATCCGCTCCCGCCACAGCTCCGGAATCCCGTAAACCGCCGCGGGGATCACCTCGGGAGATGCATGCCTGCCATACCACTGTTCATAGGTCCCCAGATCGGACAGCCGGTAGTCGGCGCTGAGATCGATCACCTTCCGCCCGGCCTTGTAGAAAACCGGGGCGATTTCCATGGAAGTTCCATGGGGCAAGGCCAGGAAAACGACATCGGCGGATTGCGCGACGTCTTCCGCCGGCGCATCCAGAAATCTGAGGTCCGTAAGACCGATAAGGGAAGGATGGGCCTCGAAAACAGCCTTCCCCGCAAACCGCCGGGACGTAGCAAAGACAACCTCCGCCATGGGATGACGGAGGAGCAACCGGAGCAGTTCCTGTCCCGTATAGCCGCTTGCCCCGTATATACCTACCTTGATCATGAGTTCCCCCAAAAAAAAGGGAGGCCATAGCCTCCCTTTCGGATTAACGTTTCGAAAACTGGAAGCGTTTCCTCGCTCCGGGCTGGCCGTATTTCTTTCTTTCCTTGATCCGCGAATCTCTCGACAGAAAACCGGCCTTTTTCAGCAACGATCTCATCTCCGGATCGTACTCCACCAGCGCCTTGGAAATGCCGTGCTTCACCGCCCCCGCCTGGCCGGCCATGCCGCCGCCCCGGACGTTGACGTAGAGATCAAACTGACCGTGCTTTCCCACGATATCCAACGGCTGCTGAATGAGCATCTTCAGGCTGGCCCGCGTAAAGTAATCGTCAAAAGTGCGCTTGTTGACCGTGATCACCCCGGCGCCTTCTTTCAAATAAATTCTGGCTATGGCCGTTTTTCTTTTACCCGTCGCATAAAAGCGCTTTTCCATCATGCATGTCTCCACAAAAAAATTATTGATCGACCGATAAACGATTATGAACTGAAAGAGATGACCTTGGGACACTGGGCCGCATGGTCGTGCTCGCCTCCGGCGTAAATCTTCAGCTTTTTCAGCATGGCCCGGCCTAGGGTGTTCTTCGGGAGCATTCCCCTGACGGCCTTGCGCAGCACCTCTTCGGGCTTTTCCTGCAGCAGTTTCCCCGCGGAAATGGACTTGATCCCCCCGGGATAACCCGTGTGATGATAGTAAATCTTATCCTTAAGCTTGTTCCCCGTCAGCACAACCTTGCCGGCATTGACGACAATAATGAAGTCCCCCGTATCCACATGCGGCGTATAGATGGGCTTGTGCTTTCCCCTCAACCGAGCGGCGATCTCCGTTGCCAGCCTGCCCAAAACCTGGCCCTCCGCATCGACGAGAAACCAATCCCGCTGGATTTCTTCCTTTTTTGCATGAAATGTAGTCATAACATCACCAACCTCTAAAAATTGAAAGATGGAAACTACGCAATTTCAAGCCATTTGTCAAGGGAAACATTCAGGTCGAAGAAGATTTTCGGCCGAAGGGGTATTTTCGGCAGCAGGGTCGGCGACAAAGAATCCTCGGCCGGATCGACTCTCCGCATCGTTTATCAGAGCAACCGCGGCAAAGAACTCAGGATGCCATTCGGAGTGCTTCTTGACTTTCTGCGGGTTCATTATTTTCAGCGTTGAAGCAGGCCGCAAACTCCTCACGGATCCGGATATCCGGGATTTCACGCCGCCCCGCATAAACGGCGCTGTTTCTTCGAAGAAAAATTTCATTCCTCGCATCGGCTTCGGGCATACCCCGCGACATCCAATAAGCCACCGCCATGGCTCCGGTTCTCTTGTCGCCGCTTAGGCAGTGGACGATGATTTTACGGCGGTCTTTTTCCTGTTGGAGAATACTCAGGAATTGCCGGATCTGGTTTGCCGTGGGAAAACGTCCTTCGGGAACCGGAATATTATAACGAAGGTACCCCATCCCGATCACATGACTCCGGTTATAAAGCGGCGCCTGCTCTCTTTCATCAATCAGGGAAATAATGATCCGGAACCCTTCCGTGTAGAGTTGCCGAAGCAGTTGATCCGTGGGGCAACTCCCCGCCAGAATAGCCGGCTCTTGTATCCACCATGCGAACATGTTCGTTTTAAACCTCCTGCCTTTAATTGATTGTTGCTTACCCGTCCGGCAGCCGTTCCGGCCGGAACCGTCCTCACCCGCGCCGGTGGAACCGTTTCCCCCCTGCCGCCGCTTTTCCCGGAAACGAACCTCGCCAGGGACCCCATGCCCTCCGGCAAATACCCGATTTCGGGAGCGAGCAACAAGACGGCCGTTCTATCCGTCACAGTATGCATCCTTTCGCTTGGGAAAAAATGATGACCGGGTTTGAAGATCCTTGGGAGAAACCGTTCCTGTTCCCGCACGAGAATCTTCTTCACAGAGGCGGCGATCACGTAGGCGGCAGTCTCCTGTCCCGAGGCCCACGGCTTTCCATCCGGATCTCATTTCGGCGGTCTCGCAAAAAATCCTTTTCGCCATTCCGCGGCACACCCGCAAAGATTTTTTGCAACACCGCATCCTTTCCGGCGGTTCAGCCTTGAACGCAACGCTGGATTCACCATGACAAATCGAGTATTTTTCGACTTTTCACAGCTTCGTCAATTCTGTCTCGCCATCAGAGAAGTCATCGCCGTATTTTGTGCTTCATTTAAAAAACTCTTCCCTTGGGCCGTTTTCCCCATCGAAGGATGGATATCGGCCGTAATCATACCGCTGCCATCCAGGACCGCAAGCGGGCTGATCAGGGAAACAATTCCGCAGACAGGACATTGGAAATGCATGTGACCCGAAAAAGGATTATGACCTACATATTGAAACATAGCTGATGACGAAAGTCCCATATTCACACCCCAAACATCGATTTCTCCGCAGGTTCCGCAGTAAGCGCACACAATCCCTTTCGCCGGCATAAATCCTCCCCAAAATGGAGCCATGATGTCCCTCCTCAGCCCCAGTATGATGCGGTCAGATTATCGCATCTTCCCACTTGGTCCCGGGGAACTTCCTTCTCCTTTTCCGTTTCCATTTCGACCTTAGGGATAACGACCGTATCAGCCGGTTTTTTCTCATCGATGGGTTTCGGCAGCGATGCAACTTCTTTGGTTCCATTGATGAGCATGATCCTGTTATGTCCGATCGGCGTTATCATGCCTCTCACCCCTTCCCTTATCCCTTATCTTCATACCGCCTGTCACCGGGCAAATCCCGTTTATTGAACATCCCGACCAAGGTGCGGCTCCATGGCCCACGTTCTAAAACATACTTTCAGGTTTATAATTTATTATTCTGAAGCAAGGAGAACAATACGAGAAAATTTACGGTTTAATATCAGCATGATGCTGATATTAAAATTAAGACAGGGACATCAGGAAAGATCTCAAATTTCGATCGCTTTTATTCAAACCGAGTTTTTTGCGGATATTGTCCCGGTGAAATTCAATTGCGCGGACCGTTGAATTGAGGAGCACGGCGATCTCCTTGGTCGATTTGCCTTCTTTTACCAGCCGGGCGACTTCCGTCTCCTTCGACGTCAGATTGAGAAACACCGAGGACAATCTATCGGCAAACGGCGAAGTAATATCTTTGAGGGATAGTTCAAGCACCTTCACATAGGCCGACTCTTTCGGACCCAAGGGGCTGTTCTTTAATTTATCGACATACGGGACGATCATTCTTTGTATGTTGGCCAGAATGCTGTTTCCCAGTTCCTCCTTGTCCTTTTCCCTCTGGGCCAACAGAAATTTGAGCGCCACATTGACTTCCTCGAGGCTTTGGGATTTTATCAGAAGTTCGTTTTTTCTCTTTCTCAACTCCGTTTCCGCACGCTTATGCTGAGTAATATCCCGGATGGATTCAATCGCTCCCACGATATTTCCGTCATTGTCATAAAGGCTCGCCGCTTTCGCCAGGAGAAAATGTCTTTTTCCGCCTGCATCCAGGCTCCCTTCGGCGATCAGAGAATCCTTTTTCCGCTCGAAGACAGCGTATTGGCTTTCCAGAACGGGATCCGGATGTGACAGCAAATCGACCAGCATCGGCTTTCTCTCCCCGTAAAACGGCAAGGCATATTCGTAATTTCCCTTGCCGATCACGTCCTCCGCCTTGACACCCGACATGTCTTCCATCGCCCTGTTCCAGACAAGAATCCTGCCCGCGGTATCGACTACGAACGTGGCGTCCGGAAGAAAATCGATGATTTCGGCCAGATACCGCTCCGACTCCTTAAGTGCCTGCTCCGCCCGTTTCCGTTTCGTGATGTCTTCCGCAAAGCCTTCGTAATAAAGCACTTCGCCCGCCGCATTTCTTACGGTACGCGCATTCAGAAACACCCAGATCTTCTCTCCGGTTTTCGTATAGAACTCCGCTTCAAACCCTTGGATAAAACCCTGGGAATTGCAGATCTCCAGGAATTTTCTGCGATCTTCCGGATGGACATAATGCCCTTGGGCGATATCGGAAAAGGTATCGATCATCTCCTGCGGGGAGTCGTACCCGAAAATCTTCGCCTGAGTCGGATTGACACTCAACAGGCGGCCGTCGGGCGTCGACTGGAATATGCCCTCCACGGCGTTTTCAAAAATATTCCGGTATTTTTCTTCACTTACCCGCAGGGCTTCCTGGGCCCGCTTGAATTCCGTAATGTCTACCATGACGCCGACCAAACCGCCCACGGAGCCATCCACATTGAGAAAGGTGGCCTTCCTGAACATGACGTCATGACGTGTTCCGTCGGAAGAAGACATCTGCCACTCGTATTCCTGTTGACCCGGATTTTCAAATAATTTCCGGTCCATTTCACCGTATTTGTCCGCCAGGTCTCCGGGGAAGATCTCATGCAGGGTCTTACCGACAATTTCCCTTTTCTTCAAACCGAGAAAATTTTCATATGCCCTGTTGCAGCCCCGGTAAATACCCTCGCGGTCTTTGTAAAAAATCGAACTTGGAATCGTATCGATCAGTGCCTGTAAAAAAACAAGCATGTCCCGGGGGTTCTTCGATCCGTCCTCTTCGGCCAGCCGGCGGCGAATTTCTTCCAGTTCCCGGATGAGTTGCGCCTTGGTCTTCCTGCCGTCCTGCATGATGAATCCTTTTCCCTTATTCCCGTGTTTTGAAAGTCCTGGCGGCAAATATCACATTGACAGGGACTTCTTTTCTTATTAGGAGTAACTTACCATAAGATAAAAGATTCTATCATCTTTTTTTGAAGCACCGGCTGGGTTTCTCACTGCGGCCGGTCAGAACCGTCGGTCAAACCGGATCGCGTTATGCGTTCCGTTATAAAAGAGAAAATATGATGACTCATCGTTACGCAATCTACACTTGGTTATTCGTGATCATTTTTGCCGTATCCGCCTGCGCGCCGACAGGGACTCGGGTACTTCCGCCCCCCCGGCCGGCCAAAATCGCCTTGGTCCTGGGTGCCGGAGCCTCCAAGGGGTTCGCTCACATCGGCGTTCTGAAAATTCTTGAAAACCAGAAGGTGCCCGTTCACATGATCGTCGGAACCAGTGTCGGCAGCTTTATAGGCAGCCTCTACGCCTACGGTTACAGCGCCTACAAACTGCAGACGATTGCCATGTCCATCGCCAAGGACGACGTGACGGAGCTGACCCTGCCGAACAACGGTTTTATCGGCGGAGAACGGCTGCGGAGTTATGTCAACGCCAAGGTGCTGAATTATCCCATCGAGAGGTTCCGGATCCCTTTTTATGCCGTCGCCACGGATATCAGAACCGGGGAGGAGGTGGTTTTCGCCTCCGGTAATGCAGGGATGGCCGTTCAAGCCAGCTGTTCCGTTCCGGGCGTTTTTCAACCTGCCCGTTTTTCCGGCAGAACCTACGTGGACGGCGGCGTGGTCAATCCCCTGCCGGTGGACGTCGCCCGGCGTTACGGCGCCGATGTGGTCATCGCCGTGGACATTTCCTCCAGCATCAATCGAAACGTCCCGGCCAGCACCCTGGAAACCATCCTGAAATCCATCGACATCATGTATGAAAAAATATCCCTGGCACAGGTCGCCGGAGCCGACGTCGTCATCCGGCCGAACGTCGGTTTTGTCGGGTCGGCGGATTTCACCCTCCGCCATGAAGCAATCCTGGAAGGGGAAAAGGCGGCCATTGCCGCCCTGCCCCGGATCAACGGGATATTGGACCGGTTGCGGCGGGAGGAAAGGCTTCCCTGAACACGGGGACGGTCTTTTGAAAGGGTCGGCGGCGAACCTCGCGGAGCCGGACCGTAGATGACGGCTTCCAGACGGAAAGGGGCGGAAAATGATCCGGGAAGAAAAGAAATCGCTGCAAGTCAGGAAATACGGAGCGGCGCCCTTCGACATCGTGCTGGTGCACGGCGGTCCCGGCGCTGCGGGAGAAATGGCGACTCTGGCAGCCGATCTTGCTTCGGGCCGGGGTATTCTGGAACCCCTGCAGACGGCGACATCGGTGACGGGACAGGTCGCCGAGCTGGCAGACGTCATCGAAACCCTCGGAAACCGCCCGGTCATTTTGGTCGGTTTTTCCTGGGGTGCCTGGCTCAGCCTCATGGCGGCCGCGGAACACCCGGCCTCCGTCCGTAAACTGATCCTGATCGGATGCGGCCCCTTCGAAGAAGAGTTGTCCTTTCACGTCCTGGAAAACAGGTTGAACCGCCTCGAAGAAGAGGAGAAGACCGCCTTTATATCCAATCTCCTGATTCTGTCCGATCCGGAAGCGGGTGAAAAAGACGCCGCCCTGGCCAATCTGGGAACACTGGTTGCGAAAACCGATTCCTTTGACCCGATTCAGGAAGCCGGCACCGAACAGATTGACTACCGGGGGGACATTTTTCAAAGGGTGTGGGAGGAAGCGGCGGAAATGCGGAGAACTGGGAAGCTCCTCGATCTGGGAACACGGATAAAATGTCCCGTGGTGGCCATCCATGGCGACACCGACCCCCACCCGGCCGACGGCGTGCAGATCCCCCTGGAAGCCGTTCTCAAGGATTTTCAATTCATTCTCCTCAAAAACTGCGGACACAAACCATGGATCGAACGGCGGGCAAGGGAAGAATTCTTCAGGATTCTCGACAAGGAACTGTCTTGAAAACCCGCCCGTTTCCCTGGAATGCCCCCGACGTCTCCGGGGTCAGGAAAATCTCCCCCCCGAATTGGTTTGCGCTTCTCGTTCCGAAATGGTAAATTTTTGCAGAGTTCGGACAAACGAATACCGGCGCCGGCCCGGGCGAAGAACCTCCGCCATGAAACACCTCAGGAGGGGAAAGGGGCCTGTTTCCGGTTCACGGCATGACGAGGAGATCAACACGGATTAGAAAGGAGGTCTGATGATGAAGAAATTATGGTTCACCGCCGCTGTCCTTGTCCTGGCCTTTCCTTCCCTGTGCTTTGCGGATGCCGTTCAGCCCGCTCCCAAGGGGCGCGTTGTCTTCTATCAGAATGACGAGTGCACAACCGGCGACAGAATCGTCCTGGGGCGCGGCGCCTATTCCGATCTGAGACAATGGAACACGGCCGAACTCGGCAGTCCAACCTGGAACGACCGGATCTCCTGCCTGGTCATCGGCGAAGGCATCCGCAGGGTAACCGTCTTCCAGCACATCAACTACAAAGGCAAAAGCAAGACCTTTTCCCGGACGGACGGCAATCCCCGCGGGATCCGGAGTCTTGCCGGCGATTGGTTCAACAACAACATCAGTTCCATTAAAATCGAGTAACGGCCGCTGGTTCAAGCACCAACCAGGCCGGAGACACCACGGCAAGAGCAGGCCTCACCTCGCGACACGCACCGTCACGGGCTTCAGCACCCGCATCAGATCCGCCGTGGCGATTTCGGCCAGCAGGCCTTTTTTCCCCGCATTGACGATGATCCGGGGAATGTCGAGAATCGTCTCTTCCATGTAGACGGGAAGGCGCTTGCGGGTACCGAAGGGAGACGTCCCCCCGACGACGTAACCCGTATGCCGATTCGCCGTGGCGGGATCGCAGGGGTGGATCGCCTTCACCTTGAGAATCCGGGCCAACTCCTTCGTCGAGACCTCCCGGTCTCCGTGCATGAGGATGACCAGGGGGTTTTTCCGCTCGTCCTCCATGACCAGGGTCTTGATCACACCGTGCTCGTCGACGCCCAGTTCCCGTGAAGCCACCTCCGTCCCGCCGCGGTCCTCATACCTGTAAGGCCGCAGGGTAAAGGCCACGTTCCGTTCCCTGAACACCCGGATGGCCGGGGTCACCGGTGTCGATTCCTTTGCCATAATCTAACGATGCATGCCGGTCCACGTTTGGACGGGTCCGTTCCGCTTCCGCTGTCTCCGCCCCCGAACCGGATATTAGGAAAAACAGCGGCGCATGTCAAAGTGATTTACAGGATCCAGGCAATCTTGCCTTACGGATGAATCACGGACTTCGTTTCTCAATCCGGCCCGGAGAACGAATGCAGTTTTCTGAATTTAGATCTTGAAATATGGCATCCCTTATAGTAATTCCGATGACGTTAGATTGAGCGAGAGCGGCTTGTTCCAATCCCGTCATGCCTGTCCGGTACTGGCCGAATATGCGGACATGAGAATATTTTTTACTCGATGACCGGTATTTGGCGAACCCGCAAAAACATCCCGCTTTGTCATTCCAAGGAGCAACCTATGAAAAAGACTCCCCTGTATGAAAGGCATATCGCCCTGGGGGCAACCATGACCGATTTCGGCGGCTGGAGCATGCCGGTGCAGTATACAGGCATCATCGAGGAACACAAAAAAACCCGGGAGGCCGCCGGTCTCTTCGACATCTGCCACATGGGGGAAATCGACATCACAGGCCCCGGCGCTTTCGATTTCCTGCAGATTCTTCTGTCGAGAAATCTCGAAGGCCAGCAGATCGGTCAATTGAAACTCAGCGTCATGACTAACGAACAGGGGGGGATCCTCGACGACCTGACCTTTTATCTTCTGGCCGATCGTCATTACCGCCTTGTCACAAATGCGGGAACGAAAGACAAGGACCTTGCCTGGATTCTGAAAGTCAAAAACGAAAAGGGGTTTTCCGATGTCGATGTGGCCGATCTCTCCGATACCATCGGCAAGATCGATCTCCAGGGCCCCCGGTCGCAGACCATCCTGCAGCGCCTTGTCCCCGATGATCTGTCCGCTTTGAATTTCTACCATTCTTTTTCTTCATCCGTGGCGGGAATCGGAGCCCTGATTTCCCGGAGCGGTTACACCGGCGAGGACGGTTTCGAAATTTACACCGCTGCCGGCCAGGTCGCCGAGGCGTGGGATCTGCTTCTCAGGGAAGGCACCGGAGACGGATTGGTCCCGGTGGGACTGGGCGCCCGTGACACCCTGCGGCTGGAATGCGGCATGATGCTCTACGGGAACGAAATCGACGAAGAAACGACGCCCTTCGAGGCGCTTTACGGATGGCTCGTGGATCTGAAAAAACCATTCATCGGTCGGGATGCCCTGAAACGCAGGCAGGAAGAGGGGTTGGAGAAAAAACTGGTCGGGTTTGAAATGGTGGAAAAGGGAATTGCCCGCCACGGTTACCGGGTCTTCAAGGACGGCCGGCACGTGGGAGGGGTCACGTCCGGCACCTTCGCCCCAACCCTGAACCGGGCGATCGGCATGGCCTATGTCCCGTTTTCCCTCAAAGAACCCGGCACGGAAATCGACATCGAAATACGGAACCGGATGACCCGGGCGCAGATCGTCAAGCTCCCGTTTTACAAGAGGCCCTCACCATCTTGACGACTCGTGAAAAGCGGTCCTTTTGTCGTTCGAGGGAACGCCGGCGGCGAAGAATCTCATGCCCTATCAGAACCTTCACGTTCTTCCGGAATGACATCTGCAGCGTTTTCCGATTTTTTACGGGACCGTCGATTTTTTCTTGAGAAATTTGCCGTTTCCGGCATAATTGGCAGCATTTTTCATCACCCTTGAGGAGGTTACCATGTCAAAACCGAACCCCGATGACAGGCGGTACACAAAGGAGCACGAATGGGCGCTCGATAACGGTGACGGAACCGTCACGATGGGCGTCACGGATTACGCCCAGCACCTCCTGACGGACATCGTCTACGTCGAACTGCCGGACGTCGGCAAGAAAGTGAAACAGATGGAGCCCGTCACGGTCATCGAATCGGTCAAATCCGTTTCGGATATCTTCTCACCTGTCAGTGGCGAAGTCGTCGGTGTCAACGACATCCTCCAGGACAAGCCGGAGCTGATCAACGAGGATGCCTTCGGAGAGGGCTGGATTGTCCGTCTGGCCATGTCCGATCCGGCCGAACTGGATCTGCTGATGGACGCGGCGGCATACACGGCCCTGACGGAAGCGGCCAAGAACGCGGCCCATTAACCTCAACCCCAAGCCTCACAGACGGATCAAAACATGGATTACACACCCCACACGCCGGACGATATCGCAACCATGCTTCGAACGATCGGGGTTGCGTCTCTGGACGAACTGTTTTCCGACATTCCCGAAGCGTACCGGTTAAAGAACCTGCCCGATTTGCCCGCACCCCTGTCGGAGCAGGAGGGTTGGCGGCACATGGTCCACCTTGCCGCACAGAACACGCTCCCCGCCATGACACTCATGGGAGCCGGGGCCTATCATCATTACATTCCGGCCGTCGTCGGCCACATCGTCGGCCGCTCCGAATTTTATACGGCCTATACACCCTACCAGGCGGAAATCAGCCAGGGTATCCTGCAGGCCATTTATGAATATCAGACCATGATCGCCCGCCTGACGGGAATGCCCGTCGCCAACGCCTCGATGTACGACGGCGCCTCGGCCATGGCGGAGGGAGCGGTCCTGGCCGGAAAGACCCTGAACCGCGACCGGATTCTCATCGCCCGTTCGGTCCATCCCGAATACCGGCGCGTCGTCGCCACGTACTGCGCCGCCAACGGCTACACCCTGTTGGAGATACCTTACTCCGCCACGGGGCGTCTCGACACGGCCGCTCTGGCCCAGGCAATCGACGGCCAGGCCGCCGCCGTCTGCATCCAGAGTCCGAATTTCTTCGGGATCATCGAAGACCTGCGGGACATCGAGCCGGTTGCCCATGCCACGGGAGCTTTCCTCATTTCCGGTTTCACCGAGGCGACCTCCCTGGGCCTCCTCAAACCGGCAGGCGAACTGGGGGCCGATATCGTCTGCGGGGAAGGCCAGGGTTTCGGAAATCCCATGAACTACGGGGGACCTTTCCTCGGCATCTTCGCCGCCACGGAAAAACTACTCAGAAAAATCCCCGGCAGGCTGTCCGGCATGACCGTCGATCTTGACGGAAAGCGGGGGTTCGTCCTGACCCTGCAGGCCCGGGAACAGCATATCCGGCGGGAAAAGGCAACCTCCAACATCTGTACGAACGAGGCCCTCTGCGCCCTGGCGGCTTCCGTCCACCTCGTCAGCCTGGGCAAAAATCTTCGGAAACTCGCCGAATTGAATGTCCACAAGGCCCGGTACCTGAAGGGAAAACTGTCCGCCCTGGCGGACTGGGATCTGCCCTTCACGGCTCCGGTGTACAATGAATTTGTCCTTTCCTGCCCGGATCCGGGAAAGGTCAATGCAGCCTGGCAGGAAGCGGGAATCGTTGGCGGTTATGCTTTGGGAAAAGATTACCCGGAACGCAAAAACGACCTCCTGCTCTGCGCGACGGAAATGCTCGGACGGGCCGACATCGACCGCGCCGTCGCCATTGCGGCGGAAGTGAGGTAGAAAAAGGAGACTGCCATGGATTTAATCTTCGAAAAGAGCCGCACCGGCCGCACCGCCTCGGATATTCCGTCCGTCGATGTCCCTTCGATCCCCCTGGAGGGCCTTATCGATGAAGAACTCCTGCGGAAAGACATCGATCTGCCGGAAGTCAGCGAACTCGACCTGGTCCGCCATTTCACGGAACTATCCCGGCGCAATTTCGGGGTGGACCTGGGATTCTACCCCCTCGGCTCCTGTACCATGAAGTACAATCCCAAGATCAACGAAGAGGCGGCCCGCCTTCCCGGTTTTACGGAACTCCATCCCTACGCCCCGGCATCGTTTACCCAGGGAAATCTGGCGCTCATGTACGAACTCCGGCTCATGCTCTGCGAATTGTTCGGCATGGCGGACTTTACCCTGCAGCCGGCGGCGGGTGCCCAGGGAGAACTGACGGGTATCATGATCTGCAAGAAGTACTTCGAGAAAAAGGGAGAAAAACGCACCCGGATCCTCATCCCCGACGCGGCTCACGGAACGAACCCCGCCTCCGGCGCCCTGTGCGGTTTCGAAACCGTCACCATCCCCTCGAACGGCGAAGGCGGAGTGGATATCGCCGCTCTCCGGGAGGCCATGACGGAGGCTGTTGCCGGACTGATGCTGACCAATCCCAATACGCTGGGCTTTTTCGAAAAAAATATCGGGGAAGTCGCCCGCATCGTCCATGACCGGGGAGGCCTCCTCTACTGCGACGGGGCGAACGCCAACGCCTTTCTGGGCAGAACCCGTCCCGGTGATATCGGGTTCGACCTGATCCAGCTTAACCTGCACAAGACCTTCTCGACCCCACACGGCTGCGGAGGGCCCGGCAGCGGGCCCGTCGGTGTCCGTGAAGACCTGGTTCGGTTCCTCCCCGTTCCCCGGGTGATCCGGGATCAGGACCGCTACCGGTTCTCGGAGGATTACCCCGACACGATCGGCCGGGTAAAGGCCTTTTACGGAAACTTCAACGTCATGGTCAAGGCCTACACCTACCTGAAGCTCCTGGGTGGAGAAGGTCTGAAAAGAACGAGCGATATGGCCGTGCTGAACGCCAATTACATCAAGGCGCGCCTGTCTCCCTATTATGACCTGGCCTACGACCGGATGTGCATGCACGAATGCGTTTTTTCGGGATCCCGGCAGGTCCGCAGTCATGAGGTCCACACCCTGGACATCGCCAAACGGCTTCTGGACTACGGTTTTCATCCGCCGACCATCTACTTCCCCATGATCGTCCCCGAGGCGATCATGATCGAACCCACGGAAACGGAAAGCAAGGAAACCCTCGACGCCTTTTGCGAGGCCATGATCGCCATTGCACGGGAAGCCGAAGAAAATCCCGAGCAGGTCAGGGGAGCCCCTTGCACGACGCCCGTCAGGCGCCTCGACGAAGTCCTGGCCGCGCGGAAACCGAACGTTTCCTGGCCCGGGGAAAAATGAAAAGCCAGGAAATGCCCACCGCCGCAACGATGCTGCGGAAGCCGCCCTGGCTCAAGGTCAGGCTGCCCCATGCGGAGAAAACCCTGGCGGTGACAAGGCATCTGTCCTCCTGCCGTCTTCACACGGTCTGCCAGGAGGCCCGCTGTCCGAACCTGGGCGAATGTTTCCAGGCGGGAACGGCCACCTTCCTCATTCTGGGCGACTGCTGTACGAGAAACTGCCGTTACTGCAATGTCCGCCACGGCATCCCCGAGGCGCCGGACGAAGAAGAAGCGGAACGCCTGGCATCCGCCGTCGCCCGTCTCGGCCTTACCTACGTCGTGATGACATCCGTCACCCGGGACGATCTGCCGGACGGAGGCGCGGGCCGGTTCGTCCGGTGCATTGAACGAATCCGGGAATCCTGTCCCGGCTGCCGTGTCGAAGTCCTGATTCCGGACTTCGGAGGTTCCCCCGCAGCCCTCCGCGCCGTTGTCGAGGCGGCTCCGAATGTGATCAGCCATAACATGGAGGTTTGCCGGAAACTCTTCTCCGCTGTGAGACCCCGGGGGAATTATGAGTCCTCCCTTGAACTGCTGCGGCGGGTTCACAACTGGAATCCCGCCATCGGCACGAAATCCGGTTTCATGATCGGGCTGGGAGAAGAGAAGGACGATATCCTCTTGCTTCTCGATGACCTGCACCACACGGGATGCGAGCGGCTGACCATCGGCCAGTACCTGCAGCCGACGAGAAATCACTGGCCCGTCCACAAATATTACAGCCCGGAAGAATTCGAAGATCTGCGGAAAGTCGCCCTGGAAATGGGATTCAAGGCCGTCATGGCGGGGCCCCTTGTCCGGAGTTCCTATCATGCAGCGGAAATGAAATAAAAGGAGATTCCATGATTTACGACCTGATCGTGATCGGTGCCGGCCCCGGAGGCCATGCAGCAGCCCTGGAAGGGGCGCGTCTCGGGAAAAAGGTCCTGATCGTCGAAAAAAAGGACTGGGGCGGAACCTGCACGCACCGCGGCTGTATCCCCACCAAAGCTCTCCTTGCCTGCAGCAGGCGCTACCATGAAATCCGAAACGCAAAAAGGCTGGGGGTTGTTTGCGAAAACACCGCTTTCGATTTCAGCGCGGTCAAGCGGCACCAGAACCAGATGATCCGGGTTTCCGCCCTCGGGGTCCGAAAATCCCTCCAGGATCTGGGCGTTGATTGCGTGGAGGGAGAAGCCGCCCTCCTCTCCCCCGGAGAGGTGGAAATCACCCTTACGGAAGGGAAAACCGAATTCAGGCAGGGCAGGCATCTGGTTATCTCCTGGGGCTCCGAAGCATCCCCTTTACCGGGAATTCCCTTTTCCGGCCGGATCATCGGCTCCGACACCCTGCTCGGCATGGACAGACTCCCGGAAAGCCTGGCCGTTATCGGGGGCGGCGCCATCGGCGTCGAGTTCGCCACCTTCCTGGCCGAGGCCGGTGTGAAGGTCACTCTGGTCGAACTCATGGACCACATCCTGCCCGGTGAAGATACCGATGTATCCGATTTCCTAACCGGAGAATTGAAAAAAACAGGCATCGACGTGCACACCGCCACGACGGTCTGCCGGATCAGGGAAACGGATCATGGTGTCATGCTTGAGGCAAAAAAACAGGATAAAACCTTCGAAATCACGGCCGAGTTCGTCCTGGTCAGTACCGGCAGAAGGCCGTTTCTGAGGCGGGAAGAACTTGACCGGCTCGGGGTGGCCTACCATGAAAAGGGAATCATCGTCGACCCCTGTCTGCAGACATCCGTCCCCGCCATTTTTGCCGTGGGCGACGTCACGGGCGGAATTCTGCTGGCCCATCGGGCGAGCGCCCAGGGACGAACCCTCTCCCGGTTCCTGTTTGATGATCCGTCGGCACGCCACAGCGACGAGGCCGTGCCCGTCGCGGTCTATTCTCACCCCCCCGTCGCCCGGGTGGGCCTGACCGAGACGAAAGCCCGTGCGATGGGACTGGAGACCGATGTCCAAAAAAGAGCGTACGGGGCCAACATCATCGCCCGGACGGAACTGATGGGAAACGGCTTCGTCAAAGCCCTCTTTCACCGGGGTTGCCTCGTCGGGGCCGCCATCGCGGGCGACCAGGCACCGGACCTGATCGCCTCGCTCGGTCTTGCCGTCGCCAACAGGATGACCGGGAGAGACCTGAAAAACTGGATCATTCCCCATCCGACGTTGAGCGAGGTGCTCGATCTGACGGGATAAGAGCGGCTCCCCCATTTTTCAAACCGGCGGGCTGGTTTCCTTCCCGGCGCATGATGCGGATAAACCATCCCGCCCCCAGCAGGCAGCCGATCCCGCCCGTCAGGAAAACCCGTTCGATGTCCAGCATGTCTACCAGAGCGCCGGCCAGGAGGCTTCCGAACGGCATCATCCCCATCACGGAAAAGATGAGCAGGCTGACGACCCGCCCCCGCTTGCTGTCCTCCACAACGGTTTGGACCTCCGTATTGCTGGCCGCAAAATGGACGACCATGCCGACACCGATCACAAACATGAAAAACAGGGCAATGGGCACGGAACGGCACCAGGACAACCCGATATAACCCAGGCCGATGACAGCCATGGCCATCGGTATGAGGCGCATGAGTCCCCCGTGGGAACGCTTTGAGGCAAAGTAGACGGCTCCCGCCAGGGCACCCGTCCCCATGGCGGACATCAGCAGGCCGAGGACCCGGGGACCTCCGTGCAGAACATCCCCGGCAAAAAAGGGCATGACGGTCACATACGGAATCCCCAGGATGCCGCACAGGGCCAGCAATAGGAGGATCGCCCTGATTTTCCGGTCATGGAACACATAGGCCACACCCTCCCCGAACTCCCGCAGCACACCGGGATGGTCGTTCCGGGCTTGAACAGCGGTCAGGTTCATGCCTAAAAGGGCCGCAATGACCGCAAGATAACTCAACCCGTTGATCAAAAAACACATCCCTTCGCCGGACCAGGCAATCAGAAATCCCGCCAGGGACGGGCCGACCAGCCGGGCGAAGTTGAAAAGGGCCGAGTTCATGGCAATGACGTATCCCAGGTCTTCCTTATGCTCGACCATATCGGAAACGAATGCATGCCGGGCCGGCATGTCCACGGCGTTGACGCAACCCAGAATCAAGGTCAGGAAGAGAACGGGCCAGACGCTGGGCAGACCCGTCAAAACCAGAACCGCCAGGACCAGGGCCTGAAGCATGGAAACGGTCTGCGTCACCAGCAGGATCCGATAGCGGCTCCACCGGTCGGACAGAACACCCGCAAAAGGGGTCAGGAGAAAAGAGGGAATCGTGCCCAGAAATCCCACCAACCCCAGCAGAAACGGGGATTGGGTCATGCGGTAAACCAGCCAGGTAACGGCGATCTGCTGCATCCACGAACCGATGAGGGAAATGCTCTGACCGAAAAAAAACAGGCGGTAATTACGATAGGACAGGGCGCGAAATATCAACATGGGGGCTTAAACTAAGGTCCCGGCACGGCTGTCGGCCGTTTTTCAGCGGGACAGGATCAATCATGATTTCTTTATGCAGGCGCAGGAGCCGTCGGGCCAAGACGATTCAGTTTGAATGAAGAACCCCGTTCTCCCGGGAGAACGGGGAGACTTGCTCACACAATCCGTTTTGTTGAACCTCCCTGCTTTAATCCGCAGTCAAGGCCCCCATGTCAATGTGGTTTTTGAGCTCCGCCAGGAGGACTTCGAGTTCCTTCTCTCTGTTTTCCTTGAACTGCTGCCAGAGTTTTGCACAATTTTCACACTTGCACTTGTCCGCATCGAGCATGTAGGCATCGTACCGGTAAAGACTCTTCGAAATGATGGTGATGGTTTCCATTAGATCGTAATCAATGTCCTTCAACATGGTCATTCCTCCTTTCGGTCTCAACGTTGCTGATTCCGGGCATCCGTTTCCCGTACACGATTTTTTCTATAGTATAATTATAAAGTGCCCTATGTCCATCTTTAACTTTTTCCCGGCGTGAAAACCTTCTCAGGGATGATTCAAGGAATGGTTCAGAAGAAAATATCTTTCCAGCAGGCTTGACAATCCGGCCAAGCCCAAAAAACGCCGCCAATGTCATGATATGATTTTATCGGCCCTGTCCGGAGAGATTCGTAGAACTCTGTCGTGCCTGGTTTCTTTCAGGCCGGAGAGAATGAGGGTGTGTTCCCGGCCGTCCGGTCAACCGCCTCCGCATCGGGTTTTTAGGGCGGCGACATCGTCAGGACTCAGGTCGATGGAATCGTCATCCCGAACCAGGCGGTACATGACCGCCTTTGGATCGTCACTGTGGACAAGCCCCAGGGCATGACCGAACTCATGGGCGAGGACCCGCACCAGGCTTCTCTCACCGTCGAACTGGTAAATCGTGATGGTTTCCTTCCGGCCCTTGCGGGTATAGTTCCCTCTCGAAAATTCAGCACCCAGCCTGCTCCCTTCATCCCGGTAGTCCATCATGTCCAGATTATGTTCCGACGCGATCTCGTTGATCACGACAATCAGGCTGTTCATCGTCTCCACAAGCCGGTTTAATTCTTCCCGACGCCTCTGCAGATCGGCATGCTGCATCCTCAGCTCTTCCCTTTCCCCCTGCAGGCGGGAATAGGCGTCTTCGGACAAGCCCCCGTGACGCAGCCCCGCATCGTTTTCGGCATTGAATGCGTCAACACGCCGATTGTAATCGGCCGATTCCCTTTCCAGGTCCGCCTTTTTCCGTTCAATTTCAAATTTCAGGGTTTCATACCGGTCTTTCAGCTGGTCGTAGGAATCCCGCGTGTGGTTGATGGCATAATTCAGTTTTTTCAGCCTGTCGGTGGCTTCCTGCCGGTAATCGTACACCAGATCGATGACGATTTTCCCGTCCTGTTTTTCCCGGAAGAGTTCGCGGGAAAAAGGAACGGCCCAGACCGCCGCAGCCTGCCGGACGAGAACGGAAAATTCTTCCCGGCTGAGACCGAAACGATCGTCAACCGTTCCGACACGGTACGTCAGGACCTCTCTACAGGGGCTGAACGGCCGGAAAAGAAGAAATAGCAGGGCCAAGAGGATCAGGAGGAAAACCAGGGTGCCGAATCGGGCGGCGCCGTTTTCATTTCGCCCTGTCCGGAGCGATGCCCCTCCGGAGGGGCGGGACTGTTTTCGGGTCCGTCGCTCATCCCCGCGGACACATGGAGCCGTCAAGACCGGAAATTTCCTGAACAGTGAGCTAACGGTACCGATCCAGCAGGTCATTGAACTTCTGCAGGGCGTCTTCCATGGTGCCCGTGTTGAGAATGTATTCATCCGCCAGGGCAATGGGAACCGCCGTACCGTAGGCGATCTCCCGCTGATCCCGCTCGTTGAAGGCCTCCGCGGAGTCGTCGCTTCGGCCGCGTGAAATGATGCGCTCCCTCCGGATTGCACGGGGGGCCAGAAAGGCGATGACCACGGCCGTGGCCTGCCGGCGGACCAGTTCGATCTCCGGCCAGGAACGCATCCCCTCCAGCATGACCAGAGGCGCTCCGGCATTGAGCGCCGTTTCCAGGGCCAGGCGGGTCACCCCCATGCCGTCCTCACCCCGCAGCTCCGTGGAAACCTGGGCCATATTGTCCGGTGTTGCCTCGATACCGCGGAGAATCACTTCGGCGCGGACCAGGTCTCCCGTCGCGAAATAGGGGATTCCCCTGGCTGTGGCATAATCCCGGGCGAGGTTCTTTCCGGCGGCGGGCATTCCGACGATGACGAATATCTTCATAGAAACGGTTCCTTTCCTTCCTTTTTACTCCAAGCTTGACGGCCATCGGCTGTAAGCCGCCGGGTTTCAGCAGCCGGTTACGGCGCTCTCAATCCGTCCGGCCTTTTCCCGCAGCAAGGTCCTCCCGCTTTCTCTCGTAGGCGGCAAGCGCCGACGGGAAAGGACTGAGAACCCGGCGGATCACTCCCTGGGTGAAGGAAATGGCCAGACCATAGTTGGTAACGGGAACCCCGGCTTCCCGGGCCGTTTGGATACGGTTCAGCATCTCGCGGCGGTTCAACATGCATCCCCCGCAGTGGATGATCAGGCGGTAACGCTCCAGCTTCTCCGGGTAATCCCTCCCGGCGGAAACGTCGATATCGAGATCCCCTCCCACATACTGCCGGAGCCACCGGGGAATCTTGACCCGGCCGATATCATCCTGCAGGGGGTGGTGCGAACAGGCTTCGGCGATCAGGAGCCGGTCACCGGGGCGGAGAGTTTCAATCACCGCGGCACCTTCGGCGGCGGCGGCGAGATTGCCCTTCTGCCGGGCGAAGAGGATCGAAAACGTCGTACAGGAAACTTCTTCCGGCACATCCGCCGAAACCTGCAAGACAGCCTGTGAATCGCAGACGGCCAGGTCGGGGAGGCGCTTCAAGTTGGCCAGCATGGCCGTAACGCCGTGCTCCTTGACGACCAGGCCGGCGGCGTTATTGTCCAGGGCATCCCGGATCGCCTGCACCTGGGGCAGGATCAGGCGCCCCTTCGGGGCCTGCATATCGATCGGGACCACCAAGAGGGCAAGGCCCCCCGGCGGCAGCAGATCTCCCAAGAGGGCCGGTGTGGCCATGAAATCCTCCGGGGCGGCTTCAATCAGGTATCTCTTGAGGAGACCGAGGGCGGCCTCCCTGCCTTCCGCACGAGCGGCAGACAAGGCAACCACGCGCCCCGCCTTTCCGGCTATCATCTCCATGAACTCATCGGACGGCGACTCCAGATCGATCTTGTTGACGACGGCAATCAAGGGGATCTTCTTTTTGTCCGCCTCGTCGAGCACATCCTCCTCGTACCGCGACCATCGCCCCGCCTCCGTAACCAGAAGAATCACATCGGCGCGATTGAACACCCCCCCGGTTTTCCGGATCCTCAGTTCCGCCAGGGCGGATCGGTCATCCAATCCCGCCGTGTCCAGGAAAAGGACCGGCCCCAGCGGAAGCAGTTCCGCCGCCTTTTCGACAACATCCGTCGTCGTTCCCGCGACGGGGGATGTAATCGCCAGGTCCTGGCCCAGGATGTAGTTCAGCAGGCTGGATTTCCCAACATTGGTCCGGCCGAAGATCGCAATGTGGAGCCTATTTCCCTTCGGTGTCGTATCCATGCAAGACGAAAGGGACGAACCGTGTTCGCGGTCCGCCTGGATTAATCGCGGTGTTTGTGTTTCGTTCGATTGGAGCTGCAATCAGGTCCTGTTCCGACTTTTCCATCATAAACCAAGGCCGAACAAATCCAGGGTGGCAAAGATCTCCCGATCGTCGGCACTTTCCGACCAGCCGAATCTCACACCCCAGCATTGCCGGTGATAGTTTACGATGTAGGTCTGTTCGACGGTCCGCCCCGCCAGTTCGTTCTGTTTGAGGATCATTTCCAGATCGATGTTCCTGTTGATCCTTGCCATAGCGGTGACGTTGATCTCTTCGATCAGGCTGCGGGTGTAATGATAGCCGAGAGACACCCGGTCTCCCCGGGGCGTCGTTACGGTCATATCATTGTTCGTCCTCAACCAGGATCCGTCGTGAACATCGTAGCGGCTCCGGCTTCTCACGGAAAAATAGGGCAGGGGTTTGAAATCGAGGGCAACATCCACGTTGCCGAAGTGCCGGTCGTGATCCCTCTCTTCCGACACATCCGGCCTGATCCCGTTAAAATCATAGGTCTGCGACAGTTTCAACCGCATGATCTCACGATAACGCGGTCCATTCGCCCCTTCGTTCATCTTCACCATGAGGGTGTTGGTCAGGGCGTAGGTCAGTCCGTTCTGCTCGTCGATCATGTCCATATAATCGGGGATGTCTTTCTGATCCACATCCGGGCTGTAGGCGTAACCGAGTTCCGCCCGGATACCGTGGCGGAGCTTTTCGACATGTTTTCCATTGATTTGGTAAACGCGCTCAACATCGGATGTAAACATGCCGCCCACCACATAAATACTCCGATTGCCGTTTTTGTCGACTCCGGTCAGATCATCCCCCCCTGCCGACCAGAGGCTCCCACGCCATTCGGCCTTCGGCGTAAACTGGGCATACCGCCCCAGACTGACGGGTAGCGAAAAAACGGGGTAAAAATCAAAGAGAGAGCCCTTCTGTCCCTCGTCACGGTAATAGTGATTGTAGGAGGTTGTCAGCTCAAACCGCAGCGGTGTATGCGGAAGGGGCTGATTCACCGCCGTCAGCGTTATTTCGGGATACTGCTGAAGCGTTGCGGCATTCGAGGGGCTGGTAAAATCGTCCGTATACCGTGCCAGGGCCGTCAGGTTATAGAGAGACCAATCCTTGACGAAGCGGATCTTGGAATCCAGGGAGCGAAGCGATTTATCGGCATCGAAGGTGACCCGTTTGAAACGCTCCTCCGGATTTTTGGCATAATGCTGACGGTAATAGTTCCGGGAAGAAAAATCCTTGAAATACCAGCGATCCGAAACCCGGGCGATATCAGCCCTCAGATAGTATCCATTGTCGAAGGACGATTCGTGCTGCAGGAAAAAGGACCACCGGTCATGATCCTCGTCCCAGTCCCGGGAGAGGGCGCCGTTCGATTCATCGATCCGCAGGCGGTCCTGGTAGAGGTAATCGCCATAAAACACGCCGGATGATTCAGGAGAGAGGAAATACCGGAACTCAACGCCTTCCTTAAATCCCCTTTTACTCATGAAACGCTGATAAAAGGTTGCATCCATATCCTCGGATATGGCCCAGTAAAAGGGCAGTTCGACATCGACGCCGTTTTTACTCTTCGAATAGGAAACGTAGGGCAGAAGCAGTCCCGTCTGCCGCGTGGTCTTCACGGGAAACAACATGTAGGGCAGATAGAGGACCGGCAGCTTGCCCGCGTAGAAGGCGCCGTGCTTCAGCGTGCCGTAGCCGTCGATCGTTACGTCCAATTCCTTGCCCTTGAGGGACCAGGCAGGATCCGGTCCGTCACAGGTGGTGGCGACAGCATCCTGCACGTGGTAGGTGGCTTCCCCGGTCTTTTCGAACCGGTTTCCCCTGACGAAGACATGATTTCGGGCGACAAACATTTTCCCGCCGTCGACGGTGCCCGTCTTCGTGTCGAGGTTAAAAACGACACTGTCCCCCTCGAGGACATCCTGATCGCTCTTGAGCACCACATTGCCCTTCGCGTAGGCCGTATTGACCGCCTTTCTCAGAATGACCGAGTCCGCTTTCAGGGAACCTCCCGAATAGGTGATCAGAACATCGCCATCGGCATGATACGCTTCATCGTCTTCTTCATACGTCAGACGGTCGGCCTGGATATTGACGGGACCTTCCCGGTCCTTCAACCCGTCATCGAAAGCGCAATAAGCAGAGGGCGACGCCCCAAACAGCACCCAGGCCAGTGCACACAGCCACACCCAAAATCTTCTCCGGATCAGCCCCATTCTCCCTCGCTTCCGCTCCTTACCACGGTACTCGCCGTCTTTTGTCTCCCTGTATTTTCGGGTTTTCGCATCCTAGTTCATTTGAACCATTAAGTCAAAATGATCTCGCATGAATTTTGATCTTTTTCGCTGATTAATCCACCCTGTCACCGGAAAGAAGGCCCCTGATTTCCCCGACCAGGTAGAGGGAACCGGTAACGCAGATCAGATCGTCGGCATCGGCTGCGGCCATCGCTTCTTTCAGGGCGTCCGAGGGGTTTTCGACCACATCGGTTTTGACGCCATAGTCCCTCGCCACGGCCAGAAGAACAGCCGGAGAGACGGATCGTTCCGTTTTCGGAGTGGTAATGATCAGTTCATCCGCCAGGGAGCACAACATTTTTACCATAGCCCCGTATTTTTTATCCCCGAGAACACCGAAAACGACGATCAAACGCCGCCAGGAATAAAAACGTTTCAGGGAGCGGCAAAGGACGGCGGTCGCCGCCGGGTTATGCGCCCCGTCCAGGATCACTGCCGGCCTGGTCCGGACCGTTTCCAGGCGCCCGGGCCACCTTACGGAGGAGAGGCCGTCGATGATGTTCTTTTCCGTTGCGGGATAACCGCAACCCGTCAATTCTTCGATGGCGGCGACGGCCAGGGCGGCGTTTTTCGCCTGATGAAGTCCCCGCAGAGCCGTTTTTACATCCCGCAACTGCAGGCTTTTCCCACGGTATGAAAAGGATCCGTCCCTCCGTTCGCGGATACGGAAGTCTCTCCCCAGTTCAAGCAGTTCGGCGCCGCATTCCCGGCACCGGTCCCGGAGCGTTTGCAGGGCGGTTTTCTGGGTTGCCGCCGTCAAGCATACCCCCCCCTTCCGGATGATGCCCGCCTTCTCCACAGCGATGTCCCGTAAACGCTTCCCCAGGAAATTCGTGTGTTCCAGGGTAACGTTGGAAATGACGGATAAAATCGGGGTAACGACGTTGGTCGCATCGAGGCGGCCTCCCATCCCGACCTCCAGGACGGCGAGATCGACATGCTGCACGCGGAAATGCAGAAAAGCCACAGCGGTCAGGCATTCAAAATAAGTCAATCCGGGGTCATCCGCCGTCCGGATTTCCGCAATACAGGCGCCGATCTCTTCCAGGCCGATCATCTGTCCGTTCACACGGATCCTTTCCCGGACGTCGACCAGATGGGGCGAGGTGTAAAGGCCGACACGGCATCCGGCCTTCATCAGGATGGCCGTGATCATGGCGGCAATGGATCCCTTGCCGTTGGTCCCCCCCACGAGGATGGACGGATAAGCCCGTTGCGGCTGCTGCAGCTTAGAAAGGAGGACTTCGAAAGGCTTTAGATCCAGACGGATTCCGTTTTTCATGAGGGCGTCCAGATAAGAGGGGAAGGGTTCTTCAATCATGACGACATCGCTCTGCATTCTTTCCATGAAAATCATCAGGCCGGTTTACAGGCGGATTCTCTGTCCGTCGCGGAGAACCGAAATCCGGTTGTGACCGGGAAGGTCTTGGAGCTCGCGGGCGATCTCCTCGCCATGATGGAGCTTGACGTGAAAAACGTGGATCGGGATATCCTTGCGATTCAGCTTCGCCAGCTCTCCCGCCAGCCCCCGGGGCGTCAAATGGCAGGTCACGCGGGCCAATTCCTCCAGCCGGTTGGGAAGGGAAGTCTCGACAAAGATGGATTTGAGATGCTTTTTTTCGTTGGCATGAGCCCAGATTGCCTCCGTCGGCCCGGTGTCGCCGATGAAAACAACCGACTCCGTATCCGATTCCAGCGCAAAGGCAACCGTCTCCACGGTATGGTTGACCGGCGTCGCCGTCACCCGCCAGGAACCGATATTCAGAACATCTCCGGCATCGACGGGCAGCATTTTCAAGACGGGATCGGACACCGACGGAATGGAAAAAAAGTCCGGCCAGATCCGGCCGTTGAAGAGGTGCGCGCGGACCGCTTGCAGAATGCCGGGAGAACTGATCAGGATAAGGGGATCCGGCCTTTTCAGATAAAAAATATTATCGACCAGGAACATGATATCCCGGATATGGTCGAGGTGGGCGTGGGTAATCAGGACATATTCGATTTTCAACTGTTCTTCGACGGTCAAAACGGACGTGACCGTACCGCCGTCAATCAGGATTGTTTCGCCCAGCAGGAAACTCGTCGTGCCGCAACCCGGCAGATGTGAACCGTAACAGCCCAAAACTCTGATGTCCATTCCCGTCCCCCTGAATCGACATAGCCCTGTCGCTACATGCAGAAAACCACCCCTTCGCCTTACGCTCCGGCAAGGCGATCGATAAGCTGAGGTGGGTCCATGTTCGTTACCGGGAAGACCGAATCTGCAGGCAGGCATGATTACCCGAAGCGGATACCATCTTTCCGTTTCCGGTGTCGCAGCCTGGCGACGGTATCCCTGTTGGGTACACCACCGCCCGGCTGATCCGGTACGCCACTAGGTCTGCTTCATTATTTTTATCACGGACGTGACTGATGAAGCGGGATCAGGTCACCTTGAACACTTCATCTCCTTCGCGGACGCGATCCTTGACTTTCAGACCGATCAGATCCCCGGCGACGGCCTTTTCTATTTTTTTGTTGTTCACTTCCATGGATTCGACGGTTTCCGAGAAATCCGTGGTGTGACCGGTGAACTTAACGGTTTCTCCGACAGTCAACTCGCCATCGGTGATTTTGATTGCGGCAACGCTCGGCTTGGAAAAAAATTTTACGACCTCCCCGATCTTTTCCTCTGCCATGACAAGCCTCCTTTCTTATCCTGCTCCCTCATTGCGGGGAGCGATCATGCGATTCACGGTTGTCCAGTATAGCCATTTTTCCTTTAATGACAAGAAAAAAGGCAAGTATGACTACTTGCCTTCCCTTCCCGCTTATTCAAATGGTGTGCGCCGCCGTGTTCCCGCAGCGATCAGGCCTTTTCCTGGGCCGCTTTCGCCTTCGGCTTCACTTCCTCCTGATCCCGGACAAATTCGATGATCGACTCAGGGGCGTTGTCTCCTACCCGGAACCCCGCCTTGATGATTCTGGTGTAACCTCCCTTGCGCTCACGGTAACGCTCGGACAACTCACCAAACACCTTTTCAACCACATCCCGCTCGCGAATAACCGCCAGAGCCTGACGTCTCGCATGAAGATCCCCCCTCTTGCCCAGGGTGATCATTTTTTCAGCCAGCTTCCTCAATTCCTTCGCTTTAGTATCCGTCGTCTTTATTTTTTCATGCTTCAGCAGGGACGTGACCATATTTCTTAACATGGCCTCCCGGTGTGCAGTAGGCCGCCCCAATCTCTTGTTCTGATATCCGTGACGCATGGAAAAGTTCCTTTCTTAAATTTCCTGAATTAAATTCCCCGATCCCGATTTCATTCAACTTCTTCTTTTTTCGGCTGATTCCAGGGGGGAAAGTCAAGTTTCATCCCAAAGCTCAGTCCCATTTCCGCCAAAATCTCTTTAATTTCATTGAGGGACTTCCTGCCGAAGTTTTTCGTTTTCAACATCTCCGGTTCGGTCTTCTGAACCAGTTCCCCGATCAACCGAATCCCTGCATTCTTCAGACAATTCGCGGACCTTACGGACAACTCCAGATCATCGAACGGCCTCAGGAGATACTCGTTCAGATCCTGTTTCTCTTCAACCTCTTCTTCCTCTTCTTCGCTTTCCACTTCATCGAAGTTGATGAATATTTCGAGCTGGTCTTTGAGGATTTTCGCCGCATAGGCAACCGCATCTTCCGGCAGGAGACTGCCGTCCGTCCACACTTCAAGGATCAATCTATCATAATCCGCAACCTGCCCGACCCGGGAATAGGTCACCGTGTACTTGACCTTCTGGAGCGGAGAGTAGATCGCGTCGATATTGATGGTTCCTTCGGACTGGTCCGGGTCCCGTTCCTTCTTCGCCGGGATATAACCCCGGCCGACCCGAACAACCAACTCCGCCTTCATCGTTGCGCCTTCTGACAAGGTCGCGATGTAATGATCCGGATTGAGGACCTCCACGGTCCCGTCCGTAACAATATCCCCGGCCCGGACAACCTGCTCCCCCGTGGCATCGATATGAATCGTTTTGGGCCCTTCCTGGTGCATCCGCAGGCGCACCCCCTTCAAATTCAGGACGATGTCCGTTACGTCTTCCTTAACGCCGGGCACCGTAGAGAACTCATGAAGGACTCCGTCTATTTTGACCGATACAATGGCAGCGCCGCTGATGGAAGACAAAAGCACCCGTCTTAAAGCATTCCCGAGCGTCGTACCGAAACCTCTCTCCAAGGGCTGGATCGAAAACTCGCCATACGATGAGGTATGCGTACTTTCATCCACTTCAATCCGCTTGGGCCTGATCAAATTATACCAGTTTTTCAGCATGGTTCACTTCCCCTGCCCTTTGGGTCTTCAAATTAAGTTATTCCACGTTCAATTGTTTACTTGGAATAGAGTTCGACGATCAGCTGTTCCTGAACCGGCATAGTCAACTCTTCACGCACCGGCAACATCTTCACCGTTCCCTTGAAGTTCTCCCCATCCAATTCCAACCACTGGGGAACACCCCTGCGGGCAACCGTACTGACGGCTTCCGAAATACGGGCAATCGTTCTGCTGTCTTCTTTCACCGTGATCTCGTCACCGACTTTAATCAGATACGACGGGATATTCACTTTCTTTCCGTTGACCAGAAAATGATTGTGCCTCACGAGCTGTCGCGCTTCGGTCCTGGAATTGGCAAACCCCATCCTGAACACCATGTTGTCCAATCTTCTCTCCAACAGCAGGAGCAGATTCGTTCCGGTGATCCCCTTCTGCCGGTCGGCCTTATCGAAATATCCGGCGAACTGCTTCTCAAGAATCGCGTACATTCTCTTCAGTTTCTGTTTTTCCCGAAGCTGCAGACCGTAGTCGGAATACTGCTTTTTCCTTCCCTGGCCATGCTCTCCCGGGGAGTACCCCCTTCTTTCGAAAGCGCACTTCTCACCGAAACATCGATCTCCCTTGAGAAATAGTTTCAAGCCTTCTCTTCTACACAACCTGCATACAGATCCGCAATACCTTGCCAAGACCGCCTCCCTATTATCATAACCATTAATTTTTAATGAATCCGGATCGGATCACACCCTTCTCCGCTTTGGAGGACGGCATCCGTTATGGGGTATGGGCGTAACATCCCTGATCAGACTGATCGTCAAACCGGCCGCCTGCAAGGATCTCAAAGCCGATTCACGCCCGGATCCGGGCCCCTTCACGTATACCTGAACCCTGCGCACACCGTGCTCTCTCGCCTTTTTAACCGCATCTTCCGCCGCCATCTGCGCCGCAAACGGCGTACTCTTCCGGGAACCTTTAAATCCCTGCATTCCCGCCGACGCCCAGGAAATCACGTTTCCCCCCAAATCGGTTATCGTCACAATCGTGTTGTTAAACGTGGACTGAATATGGGCGATTCCTTCCGGAATATTTTTCTTCTCTTTCTTTTTTCCCGTTTTTCTTACCGGCTTAGCCATACTGCCTCCAGATCAATCTTTTTGAATGGGTTCCCTTATTTTTTCTTGCCGGCAATGGCCCGCCTGGGCCCTTTCCTTGTCCGGGCGTTGGTTCTTGTCCGCTGTCCTCTTGCAGGAAGACCTTTCCGGTGACGCAAGCCCCGATAGGCTCCGATATCCATCAACCTCTTGATCGACATGGAAACATCCCGCCGCAAATCGCCTTCGACCTTGTGCTCCTTGTCAATAATGCTTCTGATGGAACTCACTTCAGAATCCGCAAGGTTGTCCGTCTTGGTATCGTAAGGGACACCCGCTTTCTCCAGTATCTCTCGCGCCGTCGTTCTGCCTATACCGTAAATATAGGTCAACGCAATATCCATGCTTTTATTCTTCGGTAAATCGACTCCTGCAATTCTTGCCACCTGACAACCTCCTCGTATTCCGGCAAATTATCCCTGACGCTGCTTGTGCTTCGGATTCTCACACACGACGCGCAACACACCGTGCCTTTTCACGATAATGCACTTGTCACATATTTTCTTCACTGACGATCTTACTTTCACGACCCTGCTCCCTCGCTTATGGAATCAAAACAATCCGCTGTTCGTAACCCATTCATCGAAACAAACCCACCATCTCCTATTTGGAGCGGTAGGTAATTCTCCCTCTTGTCAGATCATAGGGAGAAAGTTCCACGGTCACTTTATCCCCGGGAAGAATTTTTATGAAATGCATCCGCATTTTCCCGGATATATGGGCGAGTACCTTGTGACCGTTCTCCAGCTCCACCCGAAACATGGCATTCGGCAACGTCTCGATCACCCTGCCGTCCACCTCTATTGAATCTTCTTTCGCCATCCTCTGTCCGTTTTTCCGTTACGCCGATCAGCCTACTGCAGCCGGCTGAGAATATCCGGTCCTTGCTCGGTTATCGCCACCGTATGCTCGAAGTGAGCCGATAACCCCCCATCTTCCGTGACCACTGTCCAGCCATCCTTCAGGAGTCTGACTTGATAGGCGCCTTGATTTACCATGGGCTCAATCGCTAAAACCAGGCCCGTTTTCAACTCCATACCCCGCCCTCTGGCTCCGTAATTCGGAACTTGCGGTTCTTCGTGAAGATGCCGTCCGATCCCGTGCCCCACGTAATCCCGGACCACTGAGTATCCGGCCTTCTCGACCATTTCCTGGCAGGCTGCTCCTATATCACCCAGCCGATTTCCCGGAACCGCCTCCCTGATGGCATGATAAAGAGCTTCTTCGGTACATCTCATCAGGTGGGTCGCTTCTTCTGACACTGAACCAACGGGAACGGTTATCGCCGCATCCCCGTAATATCCATCGTAATAAATGCCAAAATCCAAACTCAGAATATCGCCGGACACGAGCACCTGATTCGACGGCATTCCATGCACAACAACACAATTGACCGACGCGCACAGGGAAAAAGGATACCCCTGGTAACCTTTAAAGGCGGGTACAGCCTTTTTCTTCTTCGCCAGCGCCTCCGCATACTCGTCGAGCTGCTTCGTCGTAACCCCGGGTTTTACAACCCCCCGCAGCTCATTGAGAACTTCGGCAACGATCCGGTTACTCGTCCTGATCTTTTCTATCTCATCCGGTCGCTTTAGAATGACCATATTTCGCGACCTCGTCACGCTGCCCTCACCAAAAATCCGATCACCGTCTCCTGCCGATGCGGCCCTTTTTCATGAACCCTTCATATTGCCTGGTCAGGAGATGGGTTTCGATCTGTCCCGCCGTATCAAGGGCAACCCCGACAACAATCAGGAGCGCCGTACCGCCGAAGTAAAAAGGCACGTTGAAGTAGCTGATCAAAATACTGGGCAGAACACAGACTGCCGACACATAAATCGCCCCGCTGAATGTCAACCTGGTCAGCACTTCATCGATATAGTCCGCCGTTTTCTTGCCCGGCCTGATCCCCGGAATAAACCCCCCGTATTTTTTCAGGTTATCCGCAACATCCACCGGATTATAGGTAACCGCCGTATAGAAATAGCAGAAGAAGACGATAAAAGCGATATAGAGCAGCTCATACATCACCCGCCCCGGCACAAGAGCATCCGCCACCATCTTCATCCAGGGATGAGGAATGAAATTCGCGATCGTTGCGGGAAACATGATAATCGACGATGCGAAAATCGGCGGAATGACTCCCGAGGTGTTTATTTTCAAAGGCAGATGCGTCGACTGCCCCCCGTACATCTTCCGGCCGACCACCCGTTTGGCATACTGAACGGGAATCCGCCTCTGTCCCGTTTCCATAAAAACGATCGCACCTACCACAGCGATCATCATCACTACCAGGAACAGGATAATAAAGATGCCCATCTCTCCCGTCGACAGGAGCCTGAACGTATTCAAAACCGCTTCAGGTCCCCGGCAGACAATTCCGGCAAAAATGATCAGGGAGATTCCGTTTCCGATACCCCTCTCCGTAATCTGTTCACCCAGCCACATAATGAAAGCCGTACCCGCCGTAAGGGTGATAACCGTCATAAGCCGGAAACCCCATCCAGGGGTGATCACGATGGACACGCCCGTCGGCCCCGCCATGTTCTCCAAGCCGACGGCAATACCGAATCCCTGAATAATGCTTAAAAGAACCGTCCCGTATCGGGTATACTGGATAATTTTCTTACGCCCCGCTTCCCCTTCCTTGGAAAGTTTTTCCAGGTGAGGCACGGCAATCGTCAGCAACTGCAGGATGATCGATGCGGTGATATAAGGCATGATCCCGAGGGCAAAGACCGACAGATTGCTGAGGGCACCCCCGGCAAACATATCAAACAGCCCCAGAAGAGAGCCCTTGGCCTGCTCAAAGAACGCCCCCAGGGCAACCGTATCGATTCCCGGGGTCGGCACATGGGCACCCACTCTGTAAACCGCCAAAAGCCCTAATGTGACAAGGATCCTTTTTTGAAGCTCCGGTATCTTCGAAATATTTTTGAAGCCTTCAATCAAATCACTCCACCTCTACAAAGGAACCACCGGCTGCTTCAATCTTTGTTTTCGCCCCTTTGCTGATCAGATCGACCTTGATTGTCAGGGGAACGTTAATGTCGCCTTTGCCCAGGATCTTGATCGCATCACCCGTCCGTTTGATCAAACCGCTTTTCAACAGCAGCTCTGCATCGACGACGGTATTCTCGGCAAACCGATTCAGGTTCGCCACATTGACGGCCACCACTTCTTTCCGGAAGAGATTACGGAATCCTCTCTTGGGCAACCGCCTGGCAAGCGGCATCTGCCCGCCTTCAAATCCCGGTCTGACCTTTCCGCCGGATCTTGCCTTCTGACCCTTGTGGCCTTTTCCGGCTGTCCCCCCGTGACCGGACCCATCCCCTCTGCCGACTCTTTTTCTATTCCTGCGTGAACCATCTGGCGGTCTCAGTGTTCCTAAATTCATATCTCTTTCCCCTCGATCTCTTCAAATTTAACCAGATGACTAATCTTATTAATCATGCCACGCACTTCAACCCGATCTTCGAGCACCACACTGCGATTCATCTTACCCAGTCCAAGACCCCGGAGAACTTTTCTCTGTTTCTCCGGTCTCCCGACATAACTTTTCACCTGCGTGATCTTCAGCATTTTCACCACGACACACTCCCCTTCCGTTCTAGATCTCCTCCAAGGCCTTCCCTCGCTGCGTAGCGATCATCAAGGGTTCTTTCAACTGCTGAAGGCCTTCAATGGTCGCCTTCACAAGATTATGGGGATTATGCGATCCCAGGCACTTCGTCAGAATGTTGTGAACTCCAGCGACCTCCAGAACGGCCCTGACGGCACCACCGGCGATCAGGCCTGTTCCTGCCGAAGCCGGCTTAAGGAGCACCCTGCCTGCGCCATAGTGACCGATGACTTCATATGGAACGGTTCGGTCCAGGATGGCAACCTTGGCCATGTTCTTCTTGGCCTGTTCCATCCCCTTGCGGATCGCTTCCGGCACTTCATGGGCCTTTCCCAGACCGGAACCCACGGAACCGTTTCCGTCTCCGACCACAACGATCGCGCTAAACCTGAACCTCCTCCCGCCTTTAACCACTTTTGCCGTCCGATTAATGGCAATCACCCTATCCAGAAGTTCATCTTCTCTTGTCTCTTTCTTATTCAAGGCCATTTCCTTCAACGTAATTTATGGTTTGCCCGTTAAAACTTTAACCCGGCTTCTCTTGCGCCTTCCGCCAGTGCTTTCACCCGGCCGTGATACAGAAATCTGCCCCTGTCGAAAACAGCCGTCTGTATACCCATGGCCAAAAGTTTTGACGAAACCAGCTTTCCCACCTCTTTAGCCACATCGATCTTCTTTCCATCGAGAACTGCCTGATCCAGTTCCTTACTCACCGTGGAAGCCTGGGCAAGAGTCTTCCCTACGTCATCCGCGATCGCCTGAACATAGATATGCCGATCACTCCTAAAAACCGACAGCCTCGGCCGTTCCATCGTACCCTGTACTTTGGACCGCACTCTTTTCGCCCGTTTCTCCCTGACTTTCGTTATCCTCTTAGACGACAATTGCCCTACCCCTCTCTTTTATGCTGCAGCGGCTACGCACCGACTGACTTTCCTTCCTTCCTTCTGACCACTTCACCGACATATCTGATCCCTTTGCCCTTGTAGGGTTCCGGTTTCTTTACGCTGCGAATTTCCGAAGCAACCCTGCCGACCAATTCCTTGTCAATCCCGGCGACAACGATATTGACCTGCTTATCCACCTTCAGGGTGATTCCGCTGGGCACCTGGTACTCGATTGGAGAGGAATACCCGACCGCCAGCTTCAACACGTTATCAGCCAATTCCGCTCGATAACCGACTCCGGAGATTTCCAAACCTTTCTCGTAACCCGCGCTGACGCCGGTCACCATGTTCGCCACCAGTGTCCTCGCCAATCCCTGATTCTGATCGGATATTCTCGTATCGGAAAGCTTTTTGATCTCCGCCTTGCCCGACTCGACAACCACTTCCACCCCCTGGGGCAGAACCCTCGACAAGGTGCCCTTCGGCCCCTTCACCTCGACGGTCGATCCTTCCTGACTGATCGACACGCCACTCGGTATCTCAATAATTTTCTTCCCGATTCTTGACATGAAAAAAACACTCCGTTCCCTATGACTTGAACCTGACTCTTTACCAAACGTTACAGAGGATCTCCCCTCCAACGTTCATTGCCCTTGCTTCCTTATCCGTCATCACACCCTTGGACGTCGTAATGATACTCACACCATAACCGTTCAACACCTTCGGTATGTCATCTTTTCCTAAATAGACCCGACGACCCGGCTTACTCACCCGCTGCAGATCACTTAACACGGGTTTCTTTCCGTCCATATACTTCAGATAAATCCGGAGCACATCATGCCCCGTCTCATCCTTCTTCTGCTCATAACCCCCGATGTAGCCGCAATTCAGCAACACCTTTGCAATATCCTGATTCATCCGAGAGAGAAAGACATCGACGCTTTTGAAATGCACGCGATTCGCGTTTCTGATTCTCGTGATCATATCGGCTATTGGATCTGTCATCCCCATAATAATACTCCTTCGTCCTGTCTCTCTACCAACTGGATTTTATGACACCAGGAATCTCACCTTTTAGTGAAAGATCTCTTAAACAAAGCCTGCACATATCGAATTTTCTGTAATACGCCCTCGACCTTCCGCACAGGGGACAACGATTGTATTCTCTTACCGAAAACTTCATCTCCCTTTTAGCCTTTGCGATTAATGATTTTTTCGCCACCCTCGCTCCTCCAGCAATGCCTTTCTTTCTGATAACCAGATCGTTAATTCTTAAAGGGTACACCCATCAGCTTCAAGAGGAACCGGGCTTCCTGGTCCGTTTTGGCCGTCGTTACAATAACAACGTTCATTCCTCTGACTTTTTCAATCTTATCGTACTCGATTTCCGGAAAGATGATCTGCTCCTGCAACCCCATCGTGAAATTCCCCATCCCATCGAACGAGGTAGGAGAAATGCCACGGAAATCACGGACCCGCGGAAGACTCACGCTAACCAGGCGATCGAAGAACTCATACATTCTGTCCTGTCTCAAGGTCACCCGGCATCCGATAGACATCCCCTGGCGCAGTTTGAACGTGGATATCGAGCGACGGGCCTTGGTAATGACCGGTTTCTGTCCCGTTATCTTGGCAAGTTCCTCCGTCGCGCTGTCAAGCACCTTGACGTTTTGAATTGCTTCCCCAAGACCCATGTTCACCACGATCTTCGCCATCTTGGGAACCTGCATCCTGCTTTTGTAGCCGAACTCCTTGATCAATGCCGGAACGACTTCTTCTTCGTAGTATTTTTTCAGTCTCGCCTTTGCCATTATCTCACGACCTATGCATCTAAGATCTCGTTACATTTCTTACAATAACGAACCTTCTTGTTATCATCCAACATCTTGAAACCGTACCGGACCGCTTTGTTGCATTTATTGCACACCAGCATCACATTGGAAATATGAATGGACCCCTCTTTTTCAAGGATACCCCCTTTTCCCTTGGCATCCGGTCTTTTATGGCGCTTCACGAAGTTGACCTTCTCGACGACGACCCTGTCCTTCTTCTTGACGATCTGCAAAACCTTGCCGGTTTTGCCCTTCTCTTTCCCCGCCGTTACCTTGACCAAGTCGCCTTTTTTTACACCCGTCTCTTGCATCCCTGCTTCCTCATCCCTTGTCGTCTGCCCTTGGTTTTGATACTCTCCGCTTCAAGCAATTTCCTATTTATAATACCTCAGGAGCCAACGATATGATTTTCATGAACTGTTTCGCCCTCAATTCCCTCGCAACAGGTCCGAATATACGGGTTCCCACAGGCTCCATCTGATTTGTAATCAAAACAGCAGAGTTTTCGTCGAATTTCAGATAGGAACCGTCGGGCCTTTTGACTTCCTTTGCCGTACGGACAATGACGGCCTTCATGACATCGCCCTTCTTTACCTTGGAATTGGGCAACGCCTCCTTGACTGAAACAACAATGACATCACCGATACTTGCGTATCTTCTCTTTGAACCGCCCAGAACCTTGATACAGGCAACCCTCTTCGCACCAGAGTTATCCGCGACGGTCAATATGGTTTGCATCTGAATCATAGCCGAACCTCTTTATTCTCTTTCTCTAACCCGCTACTCCGCTTTTTCCAAGATTTCGCGCACTCTCCAGCGCTTGTCCTTACTGAGTGGCCTTGATTCGATAATCAACACCTTATCGCCTACCTGACAGGCATTCGCTTCATCGTGGGCCTTATACTTCACGCGCTTTTTGACATATTTATGTACAACGGGATGCTTGACGAGTCTCATCGACAAGACAACAACCGTTTTGTCCATCTTGTCACTGACCACAACTCCCTTGATCGTCCTATTGTTACCCCGCTCCGCCATTACGATCGTTCCTCCCTCTGCCTTAGAACTGTGTTGATTCTCGCGACATCCTTCCGGATATTCGCAAGCGAAGCCGTCGATTCCAACTGGCCGGACGCTTTTCTGATATTCAGTTTGAAATACTCCTCTTTGAGTTGCCCCAGCTTCTGCTTTAACTCGTCCTTACTCAAATCTTTGATATCTTTAATTTTCATCGGATATCTCCCTGGCCAGGAATTTGGTCGCAATCGGAAGCTTGTGCCCCGCCAGACGGAACGCCTCACGGGCGATTTCCTCCGTTACTCCCTCCATTTCGTAAAGCACCGCTCCCGGCCTGATGACGGCCACCCACTCCTCCGGAGCCCCTTTTCCCTTCCCCATGCGGGTTTCGGCAGGTTTCTTCGTCACCGATTTATGAGGGAATATTCTGATCCAGATCTTACCCCCTCTTTTTACGTACCGCGTCATCGCGATACGTGCAGCCTCAATCTGCCTGGCCGTGATCCATCCGCACTCGACCGCCTGCAGACCAAACACTCCAAAGGCGATGTCACCGCCCCGGATGGATTTGCCTCCCATGCGGCCTCTCTGCATCTTCCGATATTTCACCCTCTTCGGTGCTAACATTTCTTATCCCTCTGTGCCTGAATCTCTCTTTTATAATTCCCAGCCCGAATCCGGGCTTCTGTTATACCTGTTTCTGATTCGGTAGAACTTCACCATGGAAAATCAGTACTTTCACGCCGATCTGGCCATATGCCGTACGGGCTTCCGCGAACCCGCAATCAATGTCCGCTCTTAGGGTATGCAGGGGAACCCGGCCCTCACGGTACCATTCCGACCTCGACATTTCCGCACCGCCCAAACGCCCGGCGCAATTGATCCGGATTCCCTTGGCACCGAACTTCAGTGCCGAGGTGACACATTTTTTCATCGCCCTGCGAAAGGCGACTCTTCTTTCCAATTGGAGGGCGACGTTCTCCGCCACCAGCTGGGCATCGATTTCAGGTTTCCTGACTTCGAGAATATTCAGGATGATCTCTCGATTCGTGATTGCCTCAAGATCCTTCTTGAGCTTTTCAATTTCGGAACCTTTCTTCCCGATAATCACACCGGGTCTTGCCGCATAAATATTCACCTTCGCCCGGTCGGCGGCCCGCTCAATTCCTACCTTGGATATCCCTGCATTATAGAGTTTCTTCTTGAGGTATCTCCTCACCTTGAGATCCTCATGCAGCAACTCCGCATATTTCTTTTCCGAGTACCAAGAGGAACTCCACGTCTTGATCCCGCCTAATCTCAACCCAACCGGGTTAACCTTCTGCCCCAAACCTCCACCTCCTCAACACTTATGCTTCATCCAGCACAATTGTAATATGGCTCATTCTCTTCTTGATCGACGCCGCTCTTCCCTGGGCACGGGCACGCCATCTTTTGAGCGCAGGCCCCTGATCAACAAAGATTTTCTTTACATAAAGAATATTTTCATCGATATTCGGATTCTGACTCGCATTTGCCACGGCTGACTTCAAAAGTTTCGCCACGATCTCCGCAGCCTTTTTCCGTGTAAACTCCAGCGTTCTCTGGGCCTCTTCAACCCTTTTCCCCCTGATTAAGTCGACCACCAACCTCGCCTTCTGAGGAGAAATCCTGACATATCTGGCAACCGCTTTCGCTTCCATATCCCTAAAGACTCCCAATTCACCGGTCGCAAACCGGATGATGTTTTATTTTCTGACCTTCGTTTTCCGGTCTCCTGCGTGGCTGTAGAACGTCCGGGTCTGGGCAAATTCACCAAGCTTATGTCCCACCATATTTTCCGTCACGAACACGGGGATAAACTTCTTTCCGTTGTGAACGGCAAAAGTATGTCCGATCAACTCCGGCGTAACGGTCGAACGTCTGGACCAGGTCTGAATGACCGTCTTGCTTCCCGATCCTTCGACTTTCCGAACCTTCTCGATGAGTTTTTCCTCTATATACGGGCCTTTACGTATTGAACGCGCCACTTCTTATCCCCTTCTCTTTACAATATACTTGTCAGTCCTTTTATTGGTTCGTGTCTTATGGCCTTTCGTCGGGATACCCCAGGGCGTACAGGGGTGCCTTCCGCCGGAGGACTTTCCTTCACCGCCGCCCATCGGATGATCCACCGGGTTCATGACCACGCCTCTTACCTTGGGGCGTTTCCCCAGCCACCGCGATCTTCCCGCTTTGCCGATGCTGATATTTTCATTCTCAATATTGCCCACCTGACCGATCGTAGCACGACAGTCAATAAAGACTTTCCTCACTTCACCTGACGGCAACCTGACCTGCGCGTATTTTCCCTCCTTCGCCATCAGCTGGCCGTACGAACCGGCACTCCGAATGAGCTGACCGCCCTTGCCTACCTTCAGCTCCAGATTATGAATCAGGGAACCCAGGGGAATATTTTTCAGGGGTACGGCGTTTCCCGGTTTGATATCCGCCCTTTCGCTGCTGACCACCTGGTCCCCCACGGAAAGCTTTGCCGGCGCGATGATGTATCGTTTTTCACCGTCCGCATAGTGTAAAAGCGCAATCCTGCTCGTTCGATTCGGATCGTACTCAACGGAAAAGACTTTCGCAGGAATCCCTTGCTTGTCACGCCGGAAATCGACCACCCGATACCGCCGTTTGTGGCCGCCTCCCATATGGCGCACCGTCATGCGACCGTAACTGTTTCTGCCTCCCGATTTCTTCAAAGGTCTCAGGAGACCCTTTTCCGGCTGGGCTTTTGTTATCTCTTCAAAATCCGAGCAGGTCTGGAACCTTCTACCCGGTGATGTGGGTTTGTATTTTACAATTGCCATCCGTTTATCCCTCTTACCTAAACACCTTCAAAGATCTCTATCTTATTTCCCGGCACAAGCTTGACGACGGCCTTTTTCCAGTCCTGGGTTCTTCCGAAGCTCTTGCCGACCCGCTTCCGCTTTCCCTGCACATTCATCACGCGCACATCCAGAACCTTGACCTTGAACAACTTCTCAACGGCTTCACCGATTTCTATCTTATTCGCCCGCCGATCCACCTCGAACAGGTACTTACCCGACTCTTCCCTGGCAAGGGTACTTTTTTCCGTTATAAGAGGCCTTTTGATAATCTGATACATTTCCATTATGCCAACAACGCCCCCTCTACCTTTTTCACGGAAGGTTCCAGGAACACGACTTCGCGGTAGTCCAGAAGATCATACACATTGATTCCTTCTGATCTGATCATCTTGACGTCTTTCAGATTCCGCGATGACATCTCCAGAACGGGGTAGGACTGGTCGATCACAAAAAGCGCCTTACCCCAGCCAAACCGATCTATGACTTCCTTGAATTTCTTTGTTTTGATCTCTTCCATAGGAAAATCCTTCAAAACGAACATCAGGTTTTCCTTGCACTTCATACTCAGCGCGGAAATCAAGGCCTTCTTCCGGACCTTGCGAGGAACTTTGAAAGCATAGCTTCTCGGCTGGGGTCCGAAAACGATTCCACCACCCCGCCACAGGGGAGACCGGCTCGTTCCACTCCTCGCTCTGCCTGTCCCCTTTTGCCGCCAGGGTTTCTTCCCGCCACCGCTTACATCACTTCTCCCCTTCGACGCGGCGGTGCCCCTTCTGCGCGCTGCCTGCTGCATCCGGACCACATCGTAAATCACGTCCCGATTTACGTCGCTTCCGAAAACGGCATCGTTCAGTTCGATTTCCGACACTTTCTGCCTGTCGATATTATACACATCAGCCATCGGCATGTTCGTTACTCCAGTTCCTACTTATTTCCCGATTTTACGGATTGCTTGACAAGAAGGAGTCCATTGTGGCCTCCCGGTACGGAACCCTTGACCAGCATGACATTCTTTTCCGGTCTGATCGCCCACACCAGAAGATTCTTGACCGTCTTTCCGACATTACCCATCTGACCAGGCAAACGCGTCCCCTTGAATACCCGGGAAGGATCCGCACTCGCGCCGATCGAACCGGGCGCACGGTGGAACATCGACCCGTGAGAGGAGCGACCTCCACCGAAGCCGTGTCTCTTGATAACGCCGGCATAACCCTTGCCTTTGGTCGTTCCCGTGATATCGACATATTCGCCGGGATTGAATATCTCCGCCTTCACTTCCTGACCAAGCTCATATTCTTCCGAATTGCCCGGTACTTCTCTGAGGAAACGGAACGCACCCTTTCCGGCATGCTTAAAATGCCCCTGGAGCGGCTTGGTCACATGGGATTGCTTAATCCGGCCGTACCCCAGCTGAATGGCATCATATCCATCCTTTGCCACTGTCTTCTTCTGGATGACAACAGACGGCTCCATCTCGATCACCGTGACGGGTATCGCTTCGCCGTCTTCGGCAAAGATCTGCGTCATTCCCAGTTTTTTGCCAATCAGTCCCTTTTTCATCACTCTCTCGTTCACTTTTTATTTTACGGATTCAACCTGTTACCATGAAAGATCGCTCTTTCACCCTCTGATCACGCCTTGATTTCGACATCCACTCCAGCCGACAATTCAAGCTTCATCAGGGCATCGACAGTCGACTGGGTCGGCTCGATAATATCGATCAATCTTTTGTGCGTACGGATCTCGAACTGCTCACGTGATTTCTTATCCACGTGGGGTGAACGGTTCACGCAGTAACGGTTGATCTCCGTCGGCAATGGAATCGGGCCGGCCACCGCGGCTCCCGTCCTCTTGGCCGTTTCCACAATTTCTTCGACCGAGCGATCGAGCAACTTATAATCGTACGCCTTGAGGCGAATTCTTATTTTCTGATCTTTCATTGGTTTCAGTTACATCCCATTTCGATGAATTATCTATGCAATGATTTTGCTGACCACACCGGCGCCTACGGTCCTTCCGCCTTCGCGGACGGCAAACCGGAGCTTCTCCTCCATGGCGATGGGGGTGATCAATTCCACGTCCATTTCCACGTTGTCACCGGGCATCACCATCTCCACGCCTTCAGGCAGATTCGCGACACCGGTCACGTCCGTCGTTCTGAAATAAAACTGGGGGCGGTAACCCGTGAAGAACGGGGTATGACGGCCGCCCTCTTCCTTGGTCAGAACGTAAACCTGAGCCTTGAACTTCGTGTGAGGCGTAATGGAACCGGGCTTGGCCACGACCTGACCGCGCTCCACCTCTTCACGCTTCGTTCCCCGAAGCAGCAGACCCACATCGTCGCCGGCTCTTCCTTCGTCCAAGGTCTTCCGGAACATTTCCACACCCGTGCAGACCGTCTTGATGGTCGGCCGAATTCCGACGATCTCGACTTCTTCGCCGGTCTTGATGATTCCGCGGTCAACCCTGCCCGTTACGACGGTACCGCGACCGGAAATGGTGAAGACATCACCGACCGGCATCAGGAAGGGCTTGTCCAGATCCCTCACGGGCTCGGGAATGAAGCTGTCCACGGCATCCATGAGTTCCATGATGCACTTTACATCCGGAGAATCGGGATCCTCCGCTTCGAGAGCCTTCAGAGCCGAGCCACGGATGATCGGAATATCGTCGCCGGGAAACTCGTACTGATTCAGCAGCTCGCGAAGTTCCAGCTCAACCAGGTCCAGCAATTCGGGATCGTCGACCAGATCGACCTTGTTCATGAAGACAACGATGGAAGGCACCTGCACCTGCCGCGCCAGGAGGATATGCTCCCGGGTCTGGGGCATGGGGCCATCGGAGGCGGCGACGACAAGAATCGTTCCGTCCATGTGGGCGGCGCCGGAAATCATGTTCTTGATGTAGTCGGCGTGGCCGGGGCAGTCGACATGAGCGTAATGCCGCTTCGGAGTCTCGTATTCAACATGGGTAATGTTGATGGTAACGCCTCTTTCCTTCTCCTCCGGAGCGTTATCAATCGAATCGAAAGACCTGAATTCCGCAAATCCCTTTTTCGCCAATTGCTTCGTAATGGCGGCGGTCAAGGTTGTCTTGCCGTGATCAACGTGACCAATGGTTCCGATATTAAGATGCGGCTTCGTCCTTTCAAACTTTTTCTTAGCCATTTTAATCCCCCTCCTTCAGGTTTAAATGATTTTTTCTTTAATGATTGATCGCCGATTTAATCGGTCCGTACCTGCTTCTAAACACTCGAAATCCGCATGACGTCAAAACCGGTAATGCGCGAAAGCCTTGTTCGCCTCCGCCATCTTGTGCACACCTTCCCGCTTCTTGATAGAGGCTCCCCGGTTGTTGGCCGCGTCGATAAACTCCGCCGCCAGTTTTTCTCTCATCGTCTTCTCGGAACGCTCCCGCGAGTTGGTAATCAGCCACCGGATGCCCAAGGCAACTCTTCTCGAGGGAACCACTTCGGTCGGCACCTGATAGGTCGATCCGCCCACTCTCCTCGATTTGACCTCGATCACCGGCTTGACATTGTTGACGGCCTTTTCGAACACCTCAAGGGGCGCTTCCTTCAATTTCTTTTCAATGATGTCGAAGGCACCGTACAAGATGGACTCGGCAGTACTTTTCTTGCCGCGCTCCATCAGATTATTAATGAATTTGGCGACCAGCTTGTTGTTATATTTGGGATCCGCCTGGACCTCACGCTTGGCTACTTCTCTTCTTCTCGGCATTTTACAGTCTCCGCTCAGCTCGGTTTTTTCGCACCATACTTGGACCTACCCTGTTTCCGATCCTGAACCCCGACGGAATCCAGGGTTCCTCGGACGATATGATACCGGACACCGGGTAAATCCTTCACTCTGCCGCCTCTGACCAGCACCACGGAGTGTTCCTGCAAATTATGCCCTATACCGGGTATATAAGAAGTGACTTCATAACCGCTTGTCAAACGCACCCTCGCCACTTTTCGCAGAGCCGAATTGGGCTTCTTGGGCGTCGTCGTGTAAACCCTCACACAAACACCCCTGCGCTGGGGCGAACCGGCGAGCGCAGGCGTCGCCGCCTTTTTTGCGATTTTCTCCCGCCCCTTCCTGACCAACTGATTTACTGTAGGCATTCTTCCTCCCGCAACCTAATCTATACCTGACGCAATGAAGCTCGTGTCAATATCAATTCACACCCTGATTGTCAAGCGTTTTCTCATCTATTTTTTCATCCGACGGCAGGTCCTCAACGTACTGAACATCCTCCTCCGCCTGAATCCCGAGCTTCCTGTACATGACCAAACCCGTGCCGGCGGGAATCAGCCGGCCCATGATCACGTTTTCCTTGAGACCTCTCAAATAGTCCACTTTGCCGGCCAAGCTCGCCTCCGTGAGGACCCTCGTCGTCTCCTGGAATGAAGCCGCCGAGATAAAACTCTGCGTGGAAAGCGACGCCTTGGTGATTCCCAGCAGCATCGGCTCGCCGATGGCGGGGTTTCCGCCCCGTTCCATGACCAGCCTGTTCTCTTCCTGGAAACGGTACCGTTCCACCTGTTCATCCGTGATGAAGCTCGTATCCCCGGGATTGGTCACCTTGACCCGGCGGAGCATCTGTCTCACGATGACCTCAAGATGCTTGTCGTTGATCTTGACGCCCTGGAGCCGGTAGACTTCCTGGATTTCATCAACCAGGTACCGGGCAAGGGCCTTTTCACCCTTGATGCTCAAAAGGTCGTGAGGATTCTGAACTCCCTCCATGAGAGGTTCGCCCGCCGAAACCCGGTCTCCTTCCTGGACACTGATGTGCTTCCCCTTGGGGATGAGATATTCCTTTTCCTCACCGACATCCGGCAGGACCAGAACCTTCCGCTTTCCCTTTGCGTCTTTCCCGTAGGTCACAACCCCGTCGATTTCGCTGATCACCGCGTAATCCTTCGGCTTTCTTGCCTCAACCAGCTCGGCGACCCGGGGCAGACCACCGGTGATGTCCTTGGTTTTCTGGGTCTCCCGGGGTATCTTGGCGAGAATGTCTCCCGCCACAACGTGATCTCCTTCGGACACGACAATGTTCACGCCGACGGACAGGAAATGCCGGGCCACGGCATTGGTTCCCGGGACCTTGGCAGTTTTCCCCTTGTCATCCTTGAGGGAAATACGGGGACGCAGATCGCCGCCCTTGAACTCGACAATGACTTTACGGGACAGGCCGGTCACCTCGTCCACCTGTTCCTGCATGGTCTTTCCTTCAATGATATCGCCGAACTTAACGGCACCGTCGACCTCGGCCAGAATCGGAATGGAGAAGGGATCCCACTCGGCAATGCGGTCCCCTTTCTTCACCGGCTCTCCCTCTTTCAGCTTCAGATGCGCGCCATAGGGAACGGTATATTTTCCGCGGCTCCGTCCCTGTTCATCCAGCACATGGACTTCACCGTTCCGTCGCATCACCACCAGTTCACGGCCGTCCTTGCACAGGGCCAGATCGCCCCTTCCCTGGTCGAGGTTGACAATCCGGATCACCCCGTCATGACGGGCGTCAAGGGTGGAATGCTCGTCGAATTTCGCCGTACCGCCGATATGGAACGTTCTCATCGTCAACTGGGTGCCCGGCTCACCGATGGACTGGGCAGCGATAATCCCGACGGCCTCACCGATATTGACGAGATGTCCGTGGGCCAGATCCCGTCCGTAACACATGGCACAGACGCCGTGTTTGGACTTGCAGGTCAGAACCGACCGGATGTTGACGCTTTCGATTCCCGCACCGTCGATCTTTTCCGCAAGCACTTCATCGATGGCCTGGTTGGCGTGGACCAGGATTTCCCCGGTAAAGGGATCCCGGATATCTTCATGGGCCACCCGTCCCAGCACCCTTTCGCCGGCGGGTTCGATAATTTCACCGCCCTCCATGAGGGCATTGACATAAATGCCGTCGACGGTACCGCAATCCTGCTCCGTGATGATGCAGTCCTGTGCAACATCGACGAGCCTACGGGTAAGATAACCCGAGTTGGCCGTTTTCAGGGCCGTATCGGCGAGACCTTTTCGCGCACCGTGGGTGGATATGAAGTATTGAAGGACCGTCAAACCTTCCCGGAAATTGGCCGTGATCGGGGTCTCGATGATTTCACCCGACGGCTTGGCCATGAGCCCTCTCATCCCCGCCAGCTGCCTGATCTGAACGTTGCTGCCCCTGGCGCCGGAATCGGCCATCATGTAGACGGGATTGAAGCTCTGGGATCTGACCGTCTTGCCGTCGGGGCTTTCGATCTCCTCCGTCCCGATGCCGTCGAGCATGTCGGCGGCGATCTTTTCCGTCACCTGGGCCCAGATGTCGATCACCATGTTGTAGCGCTCCCCGTCCGTGATCAGACCGTCCATGTATCTTTTCTGGATCTTCAGAACGTCCCGGTCGGCATCGTTGACGATATCCTTCTTGCTCGATGGAATAATGAGATTATGAATGGCGAAGGAGGCGCCTGAAACCGTCGCATACTTGAAGCCCAGATCCTTCAGGCGATCCGCCAGAAGAACCGTCGTCTTGTCGCCGCAGAGGCGGTAGCAGTGGTCGATCAGATTGGCCAGTTCCTTCTTGTTCATGACCTTGTTGATGGCGTCGAAGGGAATCTGTTTCGGAACGATTTCCGAAAGGACGACACGCCCCACGGTCGTGGTCTTGACTTCACCGTCGATTCTCACCTGGATCTTCGCCCCCAGATCGACCACATTCATATCGAGGGCGCGGCGCACTTCTTCAGGATCGGCAAAAGCCATCCCTTCCCCTTTGGCGAAGGGGCGCTCCCGGGTCAGATAGTAAATTCCCAAGACGATGTCCTGGCTCGGAATGATGATCGGCTTCCCGTTGGCCGGCGACAGAATATTGTTCGTCGACATCATGAGGATCCGCGCTTCCGCCTGGGCTTCGATGGACAGAGGCACGTGCACGGCCATCTGGTCCCCGTCGAAGTCGGCGTTGAACGCCGTACAGACCAGGGGATGCAACTGGATCGCCTTGCCTTCGATCAGGATGGGTTCGAAGGCCTGAAGCCCCAACCGGTGCAGGGTCGGAGCACGGTTGAGCATGATCGGATATTCCCGGACAACCTCGTCCAGGGCATCCCATACTTCCGCCGTTTCCTTTTCCACCATCTTCTTTGCGCTCTTGACGGAGTTCACATACCCTTTTTCCTGGAGACGGTTATAGACAAAGGGCTTGAAAAGCTCGAGGGCCATCTTTTTCGGCAGACCGCACTGGTGAAGCCGCAGGTCGGGCCCCACGGTGATGACGGAACGGCCGGAGTAGTCGACGCGTTTTCCGAGGAGATTCTGGCGGAAACGGCCCTGCTTGCCTTTGAGCATATCCGACAGGGATCGAAGGGGCCGCTTGTTGGTGCCCGTAATGGCACGGCCGCGCCGTCCGTTGTCAAACAGCACATCCACCGCCTCCTGGAGCATCCGCTTCTCGTTGCGTATGATGATCTCCGGAGCATTCAGTTCCTGTAACCTCTTCAACCGGTTATTGCGGTTGATCACCCGCCGGTAAAGGTCATTGAGGTCCGACGTGGCAAAACGCCCGCCATCCAGAGGCACAAGCGGTCTCAAATCGGGAGGGATAACCGGCAGAACGGTCAGGATCATCCACTCGGGCCGGTTGCCCGATTTTTTCAATGCCTCGACGATTTTCAGCCGTTTGACCAGTTTCTTGCGTTTCGTGTCCGACGGCGTCGCCTTCAATTCTTCCCGGATTTCCACATCCAGGGCCACCAGATCGATTTCCTCCAGAAGTTTCCGGATCGCCTCGGCGCCGATTCCCGCCTCGAAAGCATCTTCGCCGTACTGATCCTGAAGATCGCTGAAATCTTCCTCTGAAAGAAGCTCCTTTTTCTTCAGGGGCGTCTCCTTGGGATCCAGAACGATCCAGGATTCGAAGTAAAGTACTTTTTCCAGTTCTTTCAGGGTCAGATCGAGAATGCTGCCGATTCGGCTCGGCAGGCTTTTCAGAAACCAGATGTGGGCGACCGGCGTAGCCAGGGTGATATGTCCCATGCGGTCGCGGCGAACCTTGGACTGAATCACCTCGACGCCGCACTTCTCGCAGACCACCCCCTTGTGTTTCATCCGCTTATAGCGGCCGCAGAGGCACTCGTAATCCTTTACGGGTCCGAAGATTTTCGCACAGAAAAGTCCGTCCCGTTCCGGTTTAAATGTTCTATAGTTGATCGTCTCCGGTTTCTTCACTTCGCCGTAGGACCAGGAAAGAATCTGGTCGGGTGAGGCGATGGATATTTTTATGGCGTTGAACCGAATCGGATCTTTTGGCTTCTCAAAATAACTGAAAACGTCTTCCACGGATTTTATCTCCTGATGTATCGTTAAATTTAACCCTTCTCAAATGCCCGTTACGGTGCCGTTTCTTCCGCGTCGATCTTGATTTATTCCTCCTCGATCAGTTCGACATCAAGGCACAGGCTCTGCAGTTCCTTGACCAGCACGTTAAAGGATTCGGGGACTCCCGGTTCGGTGGTGTGTTCCCCTTTGACAATGGCCTCGTACATCCGTGTTCTTCCTGTCACATCATCCGCCTTTACCGTCAGGAATTCCTGCAGCGAGTAAGCGGCGCCATAGGCCTCCATGGCCCATACTTCCATTTCTCCCAATCTCTGGCCGCCGAACTGCGCCTTCCCGCCCAGGGGCTGCTGAGTGACGAGAGAATAAGGCCCGATAGACCGGGCGTGTATCTTGTTGTCAACCAAATGATGGAGCTTAAGCATGTAAATCATTCCCACGGTGATGGGCTGACTGAACGGCTCACCCGTTCTGCCGTCGTACAACACCGTCTGCCCCGACACGGGCAGATCCGAGGTCTCCATGATTTTCCTGATTTCGTCTTCTTCCGCACCGTCGAAAACCGGGGTCGCAACGGGAATACCGCTGTCCAGATTGCCTACGAACTCCCTTATTTTTTCAGGGGACGCGGCGTCTACAAATGCATTGATTTCGGGTGTCCCGTAGAGCTCTTTCAATTCTTCGCGAATTTTCGCCGTGTCCGTCTCTTTCTCCAAAAGACGGCCCACCCGCTCTCCCAGACCTTTGACCGCCCAGCCCAGATACGTTTCCAGGATCTGGCCCACGTTCATTCGGGACGGAACGCCCAAGGGATTCAACACGATATCCACGGGAGTGCCGTCGGCGAAATAGGGCATATCTTCTTCCGGCAGAATACGGGACAAAACACCCTTGTTTCCGTGACGCCCGGCCATTTTGTCGCCAACGGAAAGCTTCCGCTTGATGGCGATATACACCTTGACCAGCTTGATCACGCCCGGAGGCAGCTCGTCACTGGCCTTGATCTTTTCGAGTTTCGAATCAAAGTAGGCCTGAACGACTTCTTCCTTCCTCTCCAGATTCGAAAGAAGGATTCCCATTTCTTCCTCGACGGCCTCGCCGTCCACAATGGAAATGTCCCGCCACAATGAGAAGGGAATCTCCTTCATGGTTTCCGGGGTAATGACATCCCCCTTCTTCAGAACGGTCCGTCTCTTCGTATCGACGATCTTCGCCGCGGCGACCTTGCCCGTCAAAAGATCCGTGATTTTTTTCTTGACGGTCTCCGTCGCGATCCGGATTTCGTCGTCCCGGTCCTTCTTCAGCTGCTCGATGGCTTCCTCTTCGATGTACTGGGAGCGGTGGTCCTTTTCCGTTCCTTTCCGCGTAAAGATCTTGGCATCGATGACCGTTCCCTCCACGCCGGGAGGCACGCGCAAAGACGTGTCCCGCACATCGCTCGCCTTTTCGCCGAAGATGGCCCGCAGCAGTTTCTCCTCCGCGGAAAGCTGGGTTTCGCCCTTGGGCGTGATTTTCCCGACAAGGATATCTCCGGCTTTCACCGCCGTGCCCATGCGGATAATCCCGTCCTCGTCAAGGTTCCGGAGAACGTCGTCACCGACATTGGGGATATCGCGGGTGATTTCCTCTTTCCCGAGCTTCGTGTCCCGGGCCATGGTTTCGAACTCTTCGATATGGATGGACGTGTAGACATCCTCCTTGACGATCCGTTCGCTGACCAGAATGGAGTCCTCGTAATTATACCCTCCCCAGGACATGAAGGCGACCATGACATTCCGCCCCAGCGCCAGTTCCCCCTTATCGACGGCGGGGCCGTCGGCGATGATATCGCCCTTTTTGACGCGCATTCCGCGGTCCACAATGGGTTTCTGGTTGAAACAGGTATCCTGGTTGGACCTCTGGTACTTGGTCATATTGTAGATATCCACCCCCGTATCCGTCCCGTCCCTTTCCGACTCGTCGCTCCGGATCACAATGCGCAGGGCGTCGACGCTTTCCACCACGCCGGCCCGCTTCGCCACGATCACCGCTCCCGAATCGCGGGCTACGATGGCCTCCATGCCCGTTCCGACCAAAGGCGCCTCGGGTTTGATCAGCGGCACGGCCTGGCGCTGCATGTTCGACCCCATGAGGGCCCGGTTCGCGTCATCATGCTCCAGGAAGGGAATCAAGGTCGCCGCGACACTGACGAGCTGGTTCGGGGATACATCCATCATGTTGACTTCCGCCGGCACACAGGTGAGGAAGTTCCCTCCCCGGCGGACGGAAATAAGATCTCCCACAAACTGGCCGTCCGGTCCGAGGGGACTGTCGGCGGGGGCAATGACCTGGTTCTCCTCTTCAATGGCCGTCAAATAACGAACTTCATCGAGAACACGCCCGTTATCGACAATCCGGTAGGGGGTTTCGATAAATCCGAATTCGTTCACCCGGGCATAACTGCTCAGGGAGACAATCAAGCCGATATTGGGACCTTCAGGCGTCTCGACGGGGCAGATCCGGCCGTAGTGTGTCGGATGCACGTCCCGGACCTCGAAACCGGCACGTTCCCGCGTCAACCCGCCGGGCCCCAGGGCGGACAGCCGCCTCTTGTGCGTGATCTCCGACAGGGGGTTCGTCTGGTCCATGAACTGGGACAGCTGGCTGCTGCCGAAGAATTCGTTGACCACCGCCGAAACGGGCTTGGCATTGACCAGGTCGTGGGGCATCATGGTCTCGATATCCTGCAGGCTCATCTTTTCCTTGACGGCCCGCTCCATTCGGACCATGCCGATCCGGTACTGATTCTCGATCAGTTCCCCCACGGAACGCACACGGCGGTTCCCCAGGTGATCGATGTCGTCGACGCTGCAGTTGGGGGCGCCGCTTTTCAAGTCAAGGAGATATTTCACCGCAGCCAGGACATCTTCATTCCGCAGCACGGTGACATCCGTCGGCACGTCCAGGCGCAGTTTGTAATTCATCTTGGCCCGGCCGACAGCGGACAGATCGTATGTCTCGGGCTGGAAGAACAGGCTGTCGAAAAACTTCTGTGCCGTCTCCGGCGTAGGAGGACTGCTCGGACGAAGCCTCCGGTAGATTTCCATCACCGCGTCTTCCGTCGATTCGATACGATCCATCAAAAGGGTATCCCGGATGGAGGAATTTTCCAGGTCTTCCTCCAAACGGATAAAAGCACACTCCGTAATACCCCGCTCCCGGATTTTCTCCAGGCCGTCCAGGCTCAACGCTTCATTGCACCTGAGCAACACTTCTCCCGTAGCGGGATCGATCACGTCGGACGCGAGAACCATCCCCACGACATCATCGGGAGTGACATTGATGCTTACAATCCCGGCATCCATGATGCGGCGCAGCAGCACCTTGGTGATCCTTCTCCCCTTTTTGGCGATGATTTCACCCGTTTGGGAATCCCGGATATCCTCCGGGGCCTTCTCATCGAGAAGGGTCTCGTCGATTGGAATGGACTGATTGCCGTCCTCGAAAAGGACTTTCTGGATACCGTAGAAGTATTTCAGAATAAATTCCGTGGAATTCCCCATGGCCTTCAGGAGAATGGTGACGGGCATTTTTCTCCGCCGGTCGATTCTCACGTAGAGCAGGTCTTTCGAGTCGAATTCCAGATCCAGCCAGGAGCCCCGGATGGGAATGATCCGGGCCGAATAAATCAGTTTTCCGCTCGTGACCGTCTTCCCCTTGTCGTGGTCGTAAAATATACCCGGGGACCGGTGAAGCTGGCTGACAATCACTCTTTCCGTGCCGTTGACAATGAACGTACCCGTATCCGTCATCAAAGGGATCTCGCCGAAAAAGATCTCCTGCTCTTTGACGTCTCGTATCTGTCTTGATTCATTGGGTATTTTTTTCTGTTCCGGTACACGCTCCGTGTCGAACACAACCAGACGGGCAACAATTTTCAGGGGAGCGGCATAGGTCATGCCCTTCTGCAGGCACTCCTTCACATCATAGCGCGGCTCTCCAATTTTGTAGCTGACAAATTCAAGAGAGCATTTCCCGCTGAAGTCCGATATGGGGAAAACGCTCTTGAAAGCCCCTTGCAGGCCTATGCTGGACCGGGCCGCCGGATCCACATCCCATTGAAGAAATTTCTCATATGATTTGGTTTGAAGATCAAGAAGATTCGGAGCATCCAATATCTTCCTTATACGCCCTAAATTTTTTCTGAATTCTGCCATTAGCTTCCTATAGATTTAACCTTAAAGTTCTCTGTTCAGGCCTTAAGTCAGTCCATCCAGAGTGCCCAAGAAAGATAAGCGAAGCAACCCCTCCGGCGAAAATGCCTTGGGTTGCCTCGCCACTCTGTTGTCTGACATGACCACATCAACACGCTGTGCTGGAACCTTAACGTCGGAAACGCTTTTTGATACGAATTGAGATCCCTTGTCACTCAAACCGGTTTTTGCCTTATCTGATCATCTTCTTCAGTTTTAAGAAGTGAATCCGATGGATTTCGATCCCTGCAGACACTTACTTGATCTCCACGGTACCACCCACTTCTTCGATCTTCTTCTTGATATCTTCGGCCTCGGCCTTCTGTGCGGCTTCCTTGATCGGCTTCGGAACACCCTCCACCAAATCTTTCGCCTCTTTCAGACCCAACCCGGTAATCGCCCTGATAACCTTGATGACCTGAATCTTCTCGTTTCCAAATCCCGTCAGGATCACGTCGAATTCCGTTTTTTCCTCCGCCGGACCGGCCGCTGCAGCCGGGGCACCAGCTGCCGCAACGGCAACGGGCGCTGCCGCCGACACGCCGAATTTCTCTTCCAATTCCTTAACGAGTTCTGAAAGCTCAAGAACCGTCATTCCTTCAATGAACTTTACGACATCTTCCTTGGTAATCTGATCTGCCATTTTTATCATCCTTCCTGCTGAATTTAGTTATCGTTTTCTTTTTTAACCCGGTATGCCTCAAGAACCTGAACCAGGCCTCTCGGCACGGCGCTGAGAACATTCACCAAAGACGTCTGTGCACCGACCAAAACGGAAAGCAGTTTCCCCAAGAGAACCTCCCGGCTCGGCAATTCCGCCAGGGCGTTAATCTGCTCGACACTGAGCATTTTCCCTTCGAGTACTCCGGCGACAATCTCCAGCTGGGCGTTTTTCTTGGCGAATTCGACCAATACCTTGGCCGGCTCCACCACGTCGCCGCTGTTGAGGGCAATAGCCAACGGCCCTTTCAGGTAAGATCCCAGGACAGCCATATCGGTGTCCTTGGAAGCGATCTCCAAAAGGGTATTCTTGACAACCCTCAATTCGGTATCGGATTTTCTCAGGGCATTTCTCAGGGATGTGATCTTCTCAACGTTCAGACCACTGTAATTCGTAAGGACTGCAAGCTTCACCCCTGCCAACTTATCGTGAAGCTCCGCGATAACCTTTTCCTTTGTTCTCCGATCCAATATCCAACCTCCTTCCTCTGTTTGAATGGCCCTTTGCTTTCACCCTCATCCGGGCGGAAGCGCGATATGAAAGTCAGAGAACAAAACCATACAGAAAGGACATACTGCTGCAACAACAACTGACCGAACTTGACGTCTCGGCAGGCCGACCGCAACCATTTAAACCTTCCTGTGCCTGCTGTCTCAGACTCTTATTACGATAAAAAGAACGAATATTGACGATAATATTAGATATTTCGAACATCGAGGGGATCCACCTTGATCCCGGGTCCCATGGTCGTCGAAATGGCGATGCTCCGCATGTAAACTCCTTTGCTGGAAGCAGGCTTCAGTTTGATGACGGTTTCCAGCAGGGCGGCGATATTCTCTCTGAGCTTTTCCGCACCGAAGGATACCTTTCCGACCGGGCTGTGGACGATACCGGCCTTCTCGACCCGGAACTCCACCTTTCCCGCCTTGAGCTCCTGAACCGCCTTGGTCACCTCAAAGGTAACCGTTCCCACCTTCGGGTTCGGCATCAGACCCCGGGGCCCCAGAATCTTCCCGATCTTTCCCACGCTGCCCATCATGTCGGGTGTGGCGACGACCTTGTCAAATTCCAGCCACCCGCCCTTGATTTTCTCAATGAGATCTTCGGCACCGACCACATCAGCCCCTGCTTCAAGGGCTTCCTTTTCTTTTTCGCCCTTGGCAAAAACGAGAACCCGGACCGTTTTCCCCAGTCCATGGGGGAGCACAACGCTTCCCCTGACCATCTGATCGGCATGCGCGGGATTGACGCCCAGACGAACCGCCGTATCGACGGTTTCATCGAACTTTGCCCTGGCCGTGCTGATCGACAGTTCGACGGCTTCCTGAAGCGTATAACGCCTCCCCGGTTCTACCTGCGATTTAACCTTTAAAAAACTCTTTCCTTTTCCAGACATGACGAAAACCTCAAATTCAATTTAGCTGACCACTTCTATTCCCATGGATTGCGCCGTACCGGAAATAATCCGGATAGCGCTGTCCAAATCCACCGCATTCAGATCCTTGTATTTTAATTCCGCGATCTCCTTGACCTGGGCCGCCGTCACGGAGCCGACCTTGTCCTTGTTCGGAACCCCGGATCCCTTGGCAATCTTGGCCGCCTGCTTCAGAAGGACGGAAGCGGGTGGCGTCTTGGTGACAAAGGTAAAGGAACGATCGGAATAAACGGTGATCACGACCGGAATAATCGTCCCCTCCTGGTTCTGCGTCATGGCGTTGTAAGCTTTACAGAACTCCATGATATTGACGCCGTGCTGCCCCAATGCAGGACCGATCGGCGGAGACGGGGTCGCTTTTCCGGCTTTGATTTGCAATTTGATGCTCGCAATAACTTTCTTTGCCATAATGATCACCTATATCATTTAATTATTGTCTTATCGCAACCGGGAGCGCTTTGCGTCCTCCCGGCAGATCTCAATTCTGTACCACCTGGATAAAGTCGAGCTCCACCGGCGTCGGTCTGCCGAAGATACTGACGATGACACGGAGCTTCCCCTTCTCCGGCCTCACCTCGTCGATCACGCCGTCGAAATTGGTGAACGGCCCGTCGATGACCCGGACATGATCCCCCACGTCAAACTTGAACTTCGGTTTCGGTTTTAACGTGCCCTCGTCTATCCTGGTAATCAGGTTCTCCACGTCCTTGTCCGAGATCGGGGAGGGCTTGTCCTTGCTGCCGATAAATCCCGTCACCTTGGGCGTATCCTTGACGATATGCCAGGTATCGTCGTTCAACTCCATCCGGACCAGAATATAACCGGGGAAAAACTTCCTTTTCGAGGTCTTCTTTTCTCCGGATACAAGTTCGACGACATTTTCTTCGGGAATCAGGATATCCGAGAAAAATGCCTGTTTCCCGGCTGTTTCGATCCGCTCCTGCAAAGAAATCTTTACCTTGTTTTCGAAACCGGAATAAGTATGGACAACGTACCACCTGAATGCCATATTTTTTAACCCAACAATACCTTGATGATTTTCGTCAACCCAAAGTCAACAAGTCCCAGAAAAATGGAGAGAAAGATCGAAACGACCAGCACCACGGCGGTCGACGCAAGGGTCTGCTTCCGCGTTGGCCAAGTCACCTTTTTTAATTCGGCTCTCGCCTCGTCCAAAAACTGCCGGATTTTGGAAAGTATCTGTTTGACCTTGTCCATTAAGTGTCCTTATCGGTCCAATGCGTCGCGGGTTCAGCAAATAAATGGCAGGCCAGGAGGGACTCGAACCCCCAGCATCCGGATTTGGAGTCCGGCGCTCTATCCATTAGAGCTACTGGCCTGTTGTTCCCGTCAACGATGATTCCACGTAAACAGACGTTACTTCGTTTCTCTATGAGGGGTATGGGTCTTGCAAAACTTGCAATATTTCTTCAGTTCGAGACGATTCTGCATCGTTCTCTTGTTCTTGGTCGTCGAATAGTTGCGTTGTTTACATTCCGTGCAGGCTAACAAAATTATGCTTCTCATGATCGTCTCTTTATTCCTTAAATGGAGCCCACGACCAGGATTGAACTGGTGACCTCATCCTTACCAAGGATGTGCTCTACCGACTGAGCTACGTGGGCCGGTTGGTTACTGTAACAATCCGCTCAATCATCCCGTTTTGGCCCCCGCTCTTGTCGTTTCCCGGGTAACGCAGGGCGTCGAGTATAACACAAATAAAATGGAGCGGGAAACGGGATTCGAACCCGCGACCCTCAGCTTGGAAGGCTGACGCTCTAGCCACTGAGCTACTCCCGCTTCTGATCATACCATGATCACCATAAAAATGGTGGAGGGGGGAGGATTCGAACCTCCGAAGGCGTCGCCGGCAGATTTACAGTCTGCTCCCTTTGACCGCTCGGGAACCCCTCCACTTTTTCCCACATCTGGAGCTGGCGATGGGACTCGAACCCGCAACCTGCTGATTACAAATCAGCTGCTCTACCTGTTGAGCTACGCCAGCGGCAATATCTCTCCCACCTGAAAAAGCCAACGCTCTCTTGTTGCGGACGCACAAAAACGCCCGAATGAGAAATGCGGAATCTAGTTCGATTCACCCCATTTGTCAAGAAAATTCTTTCAAACATGAAAAGGGAAGTGCAATATTTACCTAAGGGCCAGGAATAACCCCTATTTAACCCGCCTCGATCGGGGATCCGGATGCCGGGCACCTTCCTCTTCATTCCCCTACTTTAAGTCCCAGGTTATCCCGCCGGGCGTGTCATGCACCTCGATACCCATCTCATCCAACTGCTTTCGAATCGAGTCGGCCGCCTTCCAGTCGGCCTTTTTCCGCAGTTCTTCCCGGGTCTGCAACAGCCGGAGAGCCTCCTGGGAAACGCTCTGTTCCCGGAAGGTCATGACCCCGAGAACGGAATCGATCTTCCTCATGGCCTCCAGCACATGCTCTTTCTCTCCGGAGGTAAGGAGGCCCTCCACCAAAGGCGGATTGATCCGTCTCACAAACTCGAACAGGGCGGCCAAGGCTCCCGCGATATTGAGATCGTCATCCATTTCATCGGAAAACTGCTTGTTGAGCGCGTACAGGAGCTGGTCCGTATCGGGATAGCCCGAACCGCCTCCGGAATGCAGCAGTTTTTGAATGAAACCGTTTATTCTTCTGACGGTATTTTTCGCCGTTTCCAGGGCGCCCCAGGTAAAATTAAGGGCTTTGCGATAATGCAGGCTGATCAGGAAAAAACGGATCTCCTTTCCGGAAAAACCCTTTTGTTCGAGATCTTCGATGGTCATCGTATTGGACAGGGAGCGGGACATTTTTTTGCCGTCGGCCATCACCAGTTCCGTGTTGAGCCAGTAGTTGGCCATCATTTTCCCCGTCGCCGCCTTGCCGATCGCCATGACATTTTCGCAGTGGGGAAAAATGATATCGCTGCCGCTCGAATGGATATCGAAGGTTTCTCCCAGGTGGTCCAGGGATATGGACGCGCATTCCAGGTGCCAGCTCGGCCGGACGCTTCCCCAACGGGTCTGGAAATAGATGCCTCTTTTCAATTCTCCCAGGGTGGTCCGTTTCAGGAGCGTAAAATCCCCGGGGCTGTCCTTCTCGTAATCGTCGAGGTCGACCGTCAGGCCGTGCTTGACACGCTTCAGGTCGATATTGGAAAGACGGCCGTAGTCCTGCAGTTTCGAAATATCGAAATAGACCGACCGCAGCTTCTCGTAGGCAAAGCCCTTCTCAACCAGCTTCTCGACGAGCTCGATCATTTGGGGCACGTTTTCGCTGGCCCGGGGATACTCATCCCCCTTTTTTATGTTGAGGATGTCCATGTCCCGGAGAAAAGCCGCCGTGTGCTTTTGCGTATATTCCGACAGGTCCGTGTTCGCCCGCTCCGCCCCCTTGATGGACCGGTCGGCCAGATCGATGATGTTCATGACATGGCGGACCGGGAATCCCTTGAATTCGAGGTAGCGCCGGATCAGATCCGACACGACAAAACGGCGGAGACTTCCGAGATGGGGAATGTCATGGACCGTCGGTCCGCAGGAATGCATGAGCACCCTCTCCGGATTGACCGGGCGAAAGAAGGCCTTTTCCCGGGTCAGGCTGTTATACAGTTTTAACGTCGTGTTCTCCTTGTCGGCGAACAATTCGGTGCTCAGATAGCGTTCGCCGCCATCGGGACAGATCACGACGATCATCCCCCCGTCCAGTTCCTTCGCCTTCTGCAGGGCCACGTGCATGGCGGCACCGGAACTCATTCCCACGAAGATCCCCTCTTCCTGAGCCATCCTCCGGGCCATGTCGAAGGCATCTTCATCGAGAATGTTCACCTTCTCGTCGAGAAGATTCTTGTCGTAAATGCCGGGACGATAGGACTCCTTCATGTTCTTGAGCCCCTGTATCTTGTGCTGCAGATAGGGTTCCACCCCGACGATCCGGACCGCGGCGTTGTATTCCTTCAGCCGTTTGGAAATGCCCATGGCCGTTCCCGTCGTGCCCAGGGTGGCCACGACCATCGTCACCGCCCCCTCGGTCTGCCGCCAGATTTCTTCGGCCGTGCCGTAATAATGGGCCAGGACATTGTCGTAGTTGTTGAACTGATCCGTCCCGAAGTAGCGATCCGGACTTTCCCGGATCCTCTGGTAGGCAACTTCGATCGCCCCGTCCGTCCCCAAACTGGCGGGGGTGAAGTTCAGTTCCGCACCGAGGGCTTTCAGAATCCGCTTTCTTTCTTCGCTGGCCGCCTCCGACATGATAACACAGAGGTGATACCCCCTGGCCGCGGCAACCATGGCCAGGCCGATCCCCGTATTGCCGCTCGTGGCCTCCAGGATGGTCTTGTCCTTCGTCAGTTCCCCCCGTTTCTCCGCTTGTTCCACCATGTACAGGGCGACCCGGTCTTTGATGGACCCACCCGGATTGAAGCTCTCCAGCTTCGCGAAGACCCGGACTTTCTTATTGGGATTCAGGCGCTGGATTTCGATCAGGGGTGTGTTGCCGATGGCGGCGATGATATTCGAATAGGCGTTCTGCATTATTGATAACACAAAAAAGTCCCGGCACCCGTCCAAACCGGGATATCAGGTTTTTAGCCAGAGACGGAGCGGGCAAACCGGCAAACCGTCAACTGTCCAGGTTAAGGGAAGGGATCTTGAAAAACGGGATGCCTTCCTCCTTCAGATATTCTTCCTCCCCCTGGGTGGCCGTTCCCTTGATATTTCTTTCCGCTTCAAGACCCCGGCGAATTTTGACGGCCACTTCGGTAAAGCGGTCGCCGACGTCCTCGAAATGACGGTCCAGGTGGTCCTTCAAAAGATCGTAAACCTGCTGCAGGGAGGTTTCAGACGGATGTTTATGATCCCGCGGCGATCCGCTTTCCTTGCCGATATACATCACGGAGGACGGTGCGACCCGGCTGTTGCAGCTTCCGCAAACGGGGCAACTGATCAGCTTGCGCGCATTCTGGTCTTCAAAAGCGGCGCTGTCATGGAACCATCCCTCGAATTTATGACCGTTTTCACATTTCAGATCATAAACAATCATGAACGGACTCCTTCTCAAACAAAGACATCAGAAGAGCAGCCTTTGACACAACCTTCGTATTCTGTCAACAGGGATCTTTACAAGAATCGCCGGACCCAGAAAAAAACATAGACTTTTAAAAATAAATTATATATAGAATCTCGCCTGTCGGGATGTGGCCCAGTTTGGTAGGGCACTGCGTTCGGGACGCAGGAGTCGCGCGTTCAAATCGCGCCATCCCGACCATTTTTTATTCCCTCCTCCGCCTGCATCAGTTGCCGACGACGGATGCCATGGAAAAGATCGGCAGGTACATGGCGATAATCATTCCACCGACGACCCCTCCCAGGAAAACCATCATGAAAGGTTCCAGCAGAGCCGTCATCGCCTCCACAGCGGCATCCACTTCATCATCGTAGAAATCGGCGATTTTCGTCAGCATGGCGTCAAGGGCGCCTGTCGCCTCGCCGACGGAAATCATCTGAACCACCATGGACGGGAAAACGCCGCTTTCCTGCAGCGGTTCTGCAATGCTCTTTCCCTCGCTGATGCTCTGCCGGGTCTTGATGAGAGCTTTCTCAATGATCACGTTGCCCGCCGTCTTGCTCACGATCGTCAGGCCCTCGAGAATCGGCACGCCGGAGGCCATCATGGTCGACAGGGTCCTCGTGAACTTCGCTACGGCCACCTTGCGCAGCAGGGGACCGAAGACGGGGCTTTTGAGGAGAAAATCGTCCACGACATAACGCCCCTTCTGGGTTCTGTAAAATTGTTTGAAGGCAAAAACGGCCGCCACCACACCGGCAACCATGAACAGAAAATAATCCTGCATGAATTGACTCGCATTGACCAGCATCTGCGTCGGAGCCGGCAATTGCCCGCCCATACCCGTAAACATCTTCTGAAACACGGGAATGACTTTCAACAGCAGAAGGCTTACGACACCGACGGAGATCAGAAGAACCGACGCCGGATACGTCATGGCGCCTTTTACCTTTCTTTTCAATTTCATGGCCTTTTCCATATAATTGGAAAGGCGTTGAAGAATCACGTCCAGGATGCCGCCGCTTTCACCCGCCGCAACCAGGCTGATAAAGAGCTCGTCAAAAACCGCGGGATGCTTTTTCATGGCGTCGTAAAGGGTCGAGCCGCCTTCGATATCTTCCCTGATCGCATTGATGATGCCGGCGAAGGTTTTATTCTTTTCCTGCTCCGCCAGCAGGTTGAGGCACTGGATGAGAGGCAGTCCCGCGTTGATCATGGTGGAAAAGATCCGTGAAAAAACGACGATTTCCTTCTCTTTGACCCCTTTCTTGAGGAAGGGAAGATACTCCAGCAAATCTTTGGGCTTTTTCTTGACGTTGATGTTGCGGTAGCCCATGCGACGGAGCTGCCCTCTTAATGCGGCCTCGTCGGTTGCCTCCATTTCTCCCTTTTTCTGTTCGTTTTTCCTGTTCGTCGCATCCCATAAAAAGACAGGCATATTCTTTCCTCCCAAGAGATCAAGGGTCCTTCCCTACCCGGCAAGGACGGCACACCGGTGAAGTTTGCACGAAACATCTTATTTTTTCAAGGATTAATCACAGACAACAGTGAAACTTTCACCCAAACAATCCCCCGCAGGAGAACTCGTTTTTCTATGAGGAGAAGGCCCGGACGATCATCCGGGAAGGGCATCCCCTTCCTCGTGGCAAGCCGGTCCTATTTGGCTGCCGGTCCTTCGGCATCCCCTTCGCAGGGGGGTATCCCTCCGGACGGAAGTTCCAAGGGGACAATGACATCGCACCGGGATCGCGCCTCGTGGACGTAAACCGTGACCGGGACATTCCGGCCCCGGGCCGTTCGAACACCGGTGTAAACAAGGAAAGCGAAGTCGGCAAATTTACCGGCCGCGATATCCCCCAGTTCAAAATAGGTATTCCCGTCTCCGGCGACAAACACGTCGCGCCAGGTTCTGACATGGGCGCTGACCTGGGACGCATCCCCTGTCCCGTGATTCCAAATCCGGACGGACAACCGGACGATCTTTCCGGCCTCGATCCGGCTGTTCCCATCCGGATCCCTGACCCCGACGACAGAAACCGATAAGCGCGGCAAATCGACCGGTTTCAGCTGTATCCGAACCGTTCGTTCCGCGTAAGCGGCTCCCCCATAACCTGGAATATGCGCCGTCAGGATCACTTCACGGGATTGTGCCCCGCCTGAGGCAAAGAGGTTGACTTCCCTGGATACGGTTTCACGGGGTCCGATCACATCGATGACAAGGCGCCTTTCGTAGAGGATATCCGCATGGGCCGCCCCGTTTTCTCCCTCTTCCCCGATGTCGATCACGACGTTTTCCGCCGGCACTTCGTCCTCATTGACAAGGGTAAGGACAAGGGTTCCCTTTTTCCCCGCCTCAAGAACATCTCCACCGGGACCCGTAAACCGCATACTCCAGGTTAACTTCGGCTGGAGGGCCGACGAAGGCGGCGCCGACGGGTGGATCCCTTGTTCCGCCGCGGATGCCACCCTGCTGAAACCGGACAGGACGGCAACAACCATCAGCAGGAAAAAAGCGATAAAAAGTTTTTTCCTGGGATGTGCCCTGCAAAATCGTCCCCGTGCCATCCCCGGCACCGATCTATCTCTCATCCCACCTTCTTACGATCTGATGCACGATGATCCCCGCGGCAACCGATACATTCAGGGAATCGATCTTCCCCTTCATCGGAATGGAAACCAAAAAATCACACTTCTTCCTCACAAGGGACCGGATCCCCTTTCCCTCGCTTCCCATCACCAGGGCCAGGCGATCCACCCCGTCAAAAACCCGGGGATTGGAATCGCCGCCCGCATCCGCCCCGTAAATCCAAAAGCCCTGTTCTTTGAGAAAGTCGATCGTCCTGGCCAGGTTGACCACCATGGCGACCGGCGTATACTGCAGGGCGCCGGCGGAGGCCTTCATGACCGCCGCCGTCAGGGAGGCGGAACGATTTCCGGGAATAACGAAGCCGTTGACGCCGAAGCAGTGGCCTGTCCGGACGAGGGCGCCCAGATTCTGAGGATCCGTGATCCCGTCCAGAAGGACGATCAAATCACCCCGGGTCCCCTCCGGCCGGTGAGCGATGATTTCTTCGACGGTCGCATAACGGAATTCCCGGCGGATGCCGAGAATTCCCTGATGAACGGCATTGCCGGCAAGACGGTCCAGTTCGTCACGCATCCGGTAAACAACGGGGATATGCCTTTTTTCGGCCAGGGCGAGAATTTTCCGAATTCCCTCCCCTTCCCGGCCCCTGGCGACCATCAGGCTCCGGATTTCCCCCGCGTCGCTTTTCAGCGCTTCCAGCAGGGGATTCACACCGTATATCACTTCCATCGAGCATCTCCCGGGGGAAATCCCTCATTCTGTTCTACGCCGGTGCCATGACCGTGCAACGCCGCCGCAGAAACCGGGCACCGCCCCTTTGAAGCGGAACCGGACAACCGGGAATGTGCAACGGAAAACAAGGATCTATGATGCTGCCCTGACGCGGGAGGACATTCCTCGGGCAATTTCGCCGGCAATGGCATCGGCCTCCGCCGCGGGATCGGCGGCCAGACGGATGGGCCGGCCGACCACCAGGTAATCGGCGCCCAGGGAAACCGCCTCCAGGGGAGACAGGGTCCTTTTCTGATCATCCGCAGCGGCTCCGGCACCGCGGATTCCGGGCGTGACAATGAGGAAATCCTGCCCGCAGGCCGCCCTGAGGCCGTCGATATCCTGGGGGGATGCAATCACACCCGGCACGCCCGCGTCCTGAGCCATCCGGGCCAGCCCCAGAACGGCCTCCCGCGTTGTCCCCCTGAACCCGATCTCTTTCAAGTCCTGATCGTTGAGACTGGTCAGAATGGTCACCGCCAGAATCACCGGCATGGCGAACCCCCGTTTTTCGGATAAGGAACGGGTCGCCGTGACGGCCTCTTCCATCATCTTCTTCCCGCCGGAGGCGTGCATGTTGAACATGGCAACCCCGAGGCCCGCCGCCGCCTCCGCGGCCCGGGCGACCGTGTTGGGAATGTCATGGAATTTGAGATCCAGGAAAACGTCGCCGCCCCGCTGCCGGACCTGGCGAACGATTTCCGGGCCGAAATGGGTAAACGCCTCCTTGCCGATCTTGAAAAGGCCGACATGGCCCGAAAGGCGGTCCACCCAGGAAAGGGCCTCATCGAGATCCTCCCCCACGTCGAGGGCGAAGATCAGCTTGCCCCGGGGATCAGAGTTCCGGTTCTGCATAGTCTTCATCGCCGATAAACTCCATATCGTCCGGAATCGGTTTGAAACCTTCTTTTGCCCCCTTCAGGTATTCGGGATGCGCGTAGACTACCTTGCCCGCAGCGATTTCCCGGAGGGCGGCCACAATTTCCCGGTTGTTCCGGATGTCCGCCAGGGGCGCGGACCCCTTCAAGAGCTGCCTTGCCCTCTGGGCCGTCAGCATGACGAGCCCGAACCGGGTCTCGGCGTTTGCCAGGGCATCTTCTATCGTAATTCTTGCCATGTTCGAATTTACCTCCGATCAATGATTAACTTTTCTATGTCCGCCTTCCTTCTCGACCTGCGATTCTTCTCTGCAAGGTAGATGGCGCGGAGCAGATCGACCGCTTCCGGCAGCGTATCGTTAAAAACGACGTAATCATACCACACGACTTCGCCCATTTCCGCCACGGCGTTGCCGAACCTTCTTTTCAAGGCCTCCTCGTCCTCGTGTCCCCTGTTTTTCAGCCGGTTTTTCAACTCGTCAAGGGACGGAGGCAGGATAAAAACGAAAACCGCATCGGGATAACGGGCCTTGATGGCCTTGGCACCACGCGGATCCACATCGAGGATGACATCCCGCTTGTCTTCTACATAGGCATCCAGGACGGAAACAGCCGTGCCGTACAACTGGCCGTAATTCTCCGCCCATTCGACGAATTCCCCCCGGCAGGCCATCGCCTCGAATTCTTCCCGTGAGACGAAAAAATAATCCCTTCCATTCACCTCTCCCGGCCGGGGCGGACGGGAGGTGTACGAGGTGGAAAAACGAAGTCCGGGATACATCTTCATCACTTCGCGGCAAATCGTCGTCTTTCCCGTCCCCGACGGCGCCGAAACAACGAGGAAAAGCCCCTCCCCTCCTGTGGTGGAAAACCTACTCAATATTCTGCACCTGTTCCCTCAATTTTCCCAGTTCGCTTTTGATTTCGATGACGTTCCGGGAAATATCGAGATCCCCCGTTTTGGAGCCGATCGTGTTGATCTCCCGGTTCATCTCCTGGATGAGAAAATCGATCTTCCTGCCGATTGCGTCCCCGCTCTTCAGCATCTCGCGGAACTGGCTGATGTGGCTGGCCAACCGGACAATCTCCTCCGTCACGTCGCTTTTGTCGGCCATAATGGCCACTTCCTGATTCAGGCGGATCTCGTCGACATCGACGCCGCCCGTCAGTTCACGGATCCGTTCGGTCAGCCGGCGCTGATATTCCTGGACACACTTGGGCGCCCGGTCGGCAATGACGTTCAGGCATCCCTCGACCCGGCGGATGTGCTCGTCCAGATCGACAAGCAGCAGTTCCCCTTCCTTCTGCCTCATTTCCGTGAGCAGGCGAACCGCCTCATCCAGGACCGTCCCGATCTGTGCGGCGATCAATTCCATGTCCGTATCCACTTCCATGGGAACGAAGATGTCCTTGAACCCGGTAAAATGATCGAGGGTGATGTCGCCCGACAGCTGAAACTCCGCTTTGAGCCGCCGCAGGAGATCGTGGTAATTTTTCAACAGGGGAAGATTCAGCTCCAGCCTGCCTTCCTCCATGTTTCCGTTCGTATCCACCCGGACGGACACCTCGATCCGTCCCCGGGAAAAACGCTCGCCGACCCTCCTTCTGATTTCCGTTTCCAGGGAAGAAAGGCTCCCGGGAAGCCTCAGGGAAATTTCCAGGTAGCGGTGGTTCAGGGAGCGGATCTCGACGGCATACTTTCTCCCGTCCAGCATGGCTTCCGCCTTCCCGTATCCGGTCATGCTCTTAATCATATTATCGGCACCAAGGCTTTCAAGATTGTTTTTTTCCTTTTGGAATGACACGCCCCGCTTCGTTACGGGGCCTCCCGCCCATCCCCCGGTTCCGCTTCGTCCAAACCTTCCGCCGCGCCCTGCCTCAACTGGACGATGTACCGCCCCCTGATCCGATTGAAGAACGCGATCTGCACAGGATCCGCATAATCCGGATAGGTCCACGGCAGAGCATGGAACGTCTTATCCCTGAAAATGAGGGTCAGGTCAACATAAATTCCTTCCCTCAGATACGGCCGGTGGGTGTAACCCTTCCCCGTCGCCAGAACCAGATGAGCGGAAGAGATGTAGCCCGGGTCAAGATTGACGCGGCGGCGATTCCCTTCCGTCTGCTCTTCCTCCAGACCGTTCGTGGCGATCTTGATTCCGGGAAGTTGCTCCGGCCTGATCAACCTCTCGAAGGAAACGAAACGCCTGACCAGATCCCGGCCCATCTCCGGCTCGTAATAGTCCGTGTAGTGGAAGGGCAGGGGGGGGCCGACGACGTCGGGAGGACCGTAAATTTCCGCCAGCTTTCTCAAAACAAGGGTCAGCCCCTCATGGCCCGCAGCCAGGATGCTCACGACCAGTTTGACCGCCTCCGCCGACCGGGGAATACTCACAAGGCCCTCCTCAGTTCCTCCCGGGAAACGACAGACGTCCCGACCTTCCCCACCACGATCCCTGCGGCGTGATTCGCGATTTCCGCCGCCTCGCGGAACGTCGCTCCGGCGGCCAGGCAGAGGGAAAACACCCCGATCACCGTATCTCCCGCTCCCGTCACATCGTAAATCGCCCTGGCCTGGGTGGGAATATGGACAACCGCTCCTTCGGATTCGTAAAGGCTCATCCCCGCCTCGCCCCGTGTAATCAGAAGGGCCTTCATATGGAGCCGCTTCAGCAGCTGGAGCGCCTCCCGGCGGACTCGGTTTTCCTTCCCCTCTTCGTTTCCGTTGAGATCTTCAATCCCCAGGGCCTTTTCCGCCTCGTGATGGTTGGGCGTGATGACATCGAATCCCCGGTAAAAGGACAGATCGCTCCGCTTCGGATCGACGCAGACACGGACGTTTTTCGCGGCGACGATCTCCCGGATCCCGTCGAGGAGGTTTTCCGTGATGACCCCCTTGTTATAATCGGAGACGACGATGACATCGAGCTTGTCAATCAACGAGGCGATATACTGGAGAATTTTTCCGGCGCAATCCGGAGCAACCGCTTGCCTCGTTTCCCGGTCGAAGCGGACCACCTGCTGATTGTGGGCGACGATTCTTGTTTTCAGCGTCGTATGCCGGTCCGGATCAACAATCACGCCTTCCGTCGGGATATGCTTCCCCGCAAATTCCTCCAGAAGCCGTCCCCCCATGGCATCCCCGCCGATCACTCCCGCCAGGTAAACCTGTCCCCCCACACTGCAGATATTGTTCAGCACGTTGGCACAGCCACCCCACAGAAGCGAATCCTCGCTGACTTCAACGACGGGGACCGGCGCCTCCGGAGAGATCCGTGCAACTTTCCCCCAGATAAAATGATCCGCCATGATATCCCCGACGACCAGCACTTTGGCCTCGGGAAACCGGTCAACAATGGCTAACGCCCTGTTCTTATCCATGAACTCATACCTTTTCCCTTATATATCAGGCACTAAAAGGGCGCTATGCTATTATCGGAAACTTTTTTTGTCAATCCTTTTGTGGACGTGGGGTCAAATCTTTATTCTTGACATTTGACCCGTATTATTTTGTATCCGCCCGAATCTCTCCGTTAATTTTGGATCATGCCGGATTTTTACTGAAAACGTTTTCTCGCCTGCCTGATCGCACGATAGTCAACACCTCCCGGTAAGCGTCCAATTCTCCGGCTGCGTAACACGACAAAAGCGATCAAGCCAACTCCATCAGCATTGCCCGCTCAATTGACCACCTCTCAATTGACCAGTGGCTTTTTACGGCGAGTTCATCCGGACAAACCGCGTACGCCCTCGATCAACTCATCGGACGTCATGTTTCGGACCAGTTCCCGAAGAACATGATGTTTCATCAACGATTTTAAGGTACTGCCTGGGTTCATCTCGCAGCTTTCGGCCCGAAGCAGCCCGGAATTGTTTCATAGTGAATCAAGGCAAGGCGATTCTTGGAATCCAAATATCCGGGAAGACTTCTTGCGTCGCTGATTAACAAATCCTGCCGTCTTTGTTCCAGTGACGCCTGAGATTCCATTCTTAGCGTTTCATGCCCTTTGGGGGAGGTTTGTTGGGGAACAACATTTAAGTTACTCAGAAGAGGATTCAAGCGAATATAAGCTTGGTCCATGATTAAATCCCCACGGAAAACCCGTCCCAATCGTCAAGATTATAAAGATTTGACCCCTTTTTCTAGCGATAGTGCCTGGGATAATATGGATATGGATAGGGATAGGTGTAGGGGTAACGCCAGTAAGGGTACGGCCAAAAATACCAGGGATCGTAAAAATAGGGGTCATAATAAGCCTTCGGCTCTTCCCACAAATGAATCTCTTCCACGGTGACCACCGGATAACGGTACCGCATTTCGCCGATGGGCAACTCTTCGCTTCCCGTTATCTTCCCGGCGACGGTGATCTCCCTTCCCTCCTTGTAGACCGAAGGATCGAGAAACTCTTTGTGGAAGGCGATGAACCGTCCTTTGGAGAGGTCCTTCTCTCCGGGCCGCTGCCCGGAATCAAGGTCCGCATTGATCACGATGAGATAGGTGCCGTCCTGACGGTTACTGATTTCAACGATAACCCCTCCCCAGATCACGGTTGTCCCTGTGTACTGACCGGGAGCCTTCAGAATTTCCGTGAAGGGCGGCGCTTTCCCGGCCTCCGCCTGCAAGGCGCTCGATATGGGCGAACAGGAGATGAAAAGGGGCACCCCCAAAGCCAAAAACAATGCGGTCAAGAATTGTTTCATGTTGAATCCCCCGTAAGTCACCCGGCAAATCGCCGTTATTGCGACGAGTCCCGGGGTGATCAGAATGTGAGAACTTTTCTTTTTCCGGCCAATCCTTTTCAACGGATGAAACTTATCATGAATATAATATTCAAAAGACCAACCGTCAACAGATGACACAACACCCAAAATCCGCGATTGTTTTTCGATAGAGAGGATTTAAGGTTCAAGAGGGTTCAAGAGGGTTCAAGGGGTTCAAGAAGGATTCAACCCATCACAATTGACCCGGGCGCCTGCGCGAATAAGGAC
>Ga0302246_1000090_pt1 | contig 88416 bp, 76 predicted proteins | sample AAG_UR_Trp_MG_FD_193533 | JGI IMG/M metagenome (GOLD analysis project Ga0302246, IMG submission 193533) | Enriched activated sludge microbial communities from anaerobic digester in WTTP, New Holstein, Wisconsin, United States - AAG_UR_Trp | ecosystem: Engineered > Bioreactor > Anaerobic >... | reverse complement strand
GGCTACGAGGAAATCGCTGAATTGCTGGAGGCCATCAATCAACACTTTGTAGATCAGATGCCGGTTGCGGCATAATGACATGAACTGGGAGCTACCATTCTTTCAACTAAAAAATTGACATCGCCCTTTAGCCAGGCGGTATGGGTTAACCGGATGGCCGATATGGCCTACGAAAGGTTTGGGAAATGCCTCATTTTCCACTGCGATGCCGACGAGTTCTGGCATAGCGCTTCCGGCAACCTGGCACATGAACTGTCAAGTTTCCCCTGGGTCGATTGTCTGCAGGTTAAATTGCTGCATGTGCTGCCTTTGCACCGTAATTTCGAGGAGCGGTTCCCCGATGATGCGGTCGTCGTTGTCCATAAGCCCTTTGCCGGCCGGGGCATTGCCAAGGACCGTGGCAAGCGATCTTTCTATCTGATAGAGAACCCTCAGAAAGTCATATACCGAGCCGGGGGGTACATGCCCCATGTGAGGGATGGCAACCATCATCTGGTAGACCGGAAAACATACGTGACCCGCCCCTCCGAACAAATACTGATTTATCACTTTCCCCTTCGTGGATTCGGAAATTTCGAGCGCAAGGTCATGGAAGGCGGCAGCGCCATCGTTTCCAACCCGGACCTGTCCCCCCAAACCGGCTGGCAATGGCGAAAATGGTACCAGGAATACCTGGACGGCCATCTTCGGGCAACCTATCGCGACCTGGTGTTGGATGAGAAAGAGGCGGGTATGCTCGAAAAACAGGGTGTGTTGCAAATCAATCCGGAAATCCGGAATGTTTTCTTTCCGTCCTCTTCCCAGCACAATGAAAACTCTACGCCCCCGGAACGTAACCCGATCCGGCCGGTATAGTGATGGTGCCGGATGAAAATATTGGATTCCGGGTCGCGCTGCGCTTGCCCGGAATGGCAAAACAGACGTTTTTGCGACTTTTTACGGCTTCATCGAGAATTGCCCGGCCTGTTTTTTCAAAGCTCCGTCAGAAGTCCGGCCATTCATGAATTTTATAAATGGAAGGAAAAAATGAAATGCGCAAACCGGTCATTCAATCATTGTGGATAGGAAAAGAACTCACTTTATTGGAACAGCTTTCCATTGCTTCCTTCATACGCAATGGTCATGAGTTTCACCTTTACACCTACAACGATATGCCCTGTGTTCCGGAGGGGACACAGTTGAAAGACGCCGGTGAGATCATCCCGGAGAAAAACATCTACACTTATAACAGGGGAAGTTATGCCGGATTTGCGAACTGGTTTCGATGGACGTTGCTTTTTGAAAAAGGCCATTTCTGGGTTGATATGGATGTCATTTGCCTGAAACCTTTTGAGTTTGACACGGATATCGTATTCGGTTTCGAAAGCGAGCGTTTGGTAGGTACGGCAATTCTGGCTTTTCCCCCCGGTTACGAGTTATGCAAATTTCTGGAAAACATCAGTGAAAATCCGAACAGGTTTCTTCCCTATGATTCATGGAAAACGAAAAAGAAAAAGCTCAAAAGAAAAATTCTGGGCAAAGGACGCAGCGATATCGGCTGGGGGGAAGCCGGAGGACCTAAAGGTTTTACCGAGGCGCTGAAATACTTCAACCTTATGGACTTTGCCAAGCCATTTACCTATTTCTATCCTGTACATTGGTCGAATTGGAACGCCGTGTTTGATGAAACATTGTCAGAAGATCTCGATTTGTTTTCAGATACACATTCAATCCACCTGTGGAACGAAATGTTCCGGAGGCGGAAAGGTTTTGACAAAAATGCCACATTCCCCCAAAAATCGCTGTTCGAGCAATTGAAAAAGAGGTATCTCCAACCGTCAGGGTGAGAAAATTCTCATTTGAAACAGCCTGTTCCCGGGGAAACGAAGCGGTGGACGAACTTTTGCGTCGTGAAACAAATTCGGCATGCCGGAGTTCGAAGCAAGTCCTAAGAAATATGGATGCCGATTTTCTTGACGGCAATACCTGGGGAGAACGCAATTTGGATCCATTCATCAAAATATCCGTCATCGTGCCTGTTTACAATCCGGAAGAAAAATGGCTGAGGCAGGCAATCGCGAGCATATTGAATCAAACGCTGCATGATATTGAAGTCATCCTGGTCGATGACGGCAGCACGGACAATTTTCCGCAAATTTGCGACGATTATGCCTTAAAAGATTCAAGAATTAGCGTGATCCATCAGGATAACAGGGGACTAGGTTGTGCAAGAAATTCGGGACTGAAAGCAGCGTCGGGAAAATACGTGCTGTATGTCGATGCGGATGATTGGATTGAGAGAAATGCCTGCGAAATATTGTATCGGAAAGCGGAAAAAGACGATTTAGACGTTCTTTTTTTCGGTGTAACCGGTTTTGATGAACAAAAAAAAGAATCCCACATATACGATGATTTTTCCCAGCTTCCGCCAAGTGTTTTTCAAAAAACGCTTTGCTGGCAGGATGATGAAGTTTCTAATCATTTATTCAGGATCAACCAGACCGCATGGTCCAAGCTGTTCAGGAGGGATTTCCTGATTCGAAACAATCTGTTTTTCAGGGAAAGCCTGCAATTCGAAGATTCCGAGTTCTTCTACCGGTTTGTTTTCAAGGCGGATAAGCTGGGTTTCATCCCGGATTGTCTCTATTGCTACAGGCAAAATGTCCCGAACTCGATCATGGGGGGGCGGGATCGAAGGCACTTTGATGTTCTGACGGTGGCGGATTTCATCAAAGCGGCTTTACAGGAAAACGGGGTTTTCGAACAATTTGAAATTCAATATTACAACTGGAAGTACCCGGTCGTAAACCGGCGATATCAGGATATTAAAAAAGAATTTAAACGCGAATTTAAAAAGTTAATCGTGGAAAATTTCCATCGGGATGGATTGACAAACTCGAAGCTGGAACTGTTGTCAAGAAAAGTTCGAAAAATACACGGTTTTTTCCTCAAGCGGAAACACTTCTTGTCAATCTTTTTTCAAAATATCATCAGTTACTTAGGCAGGAAACGCGGGACCCCGAATCATCGCCTGGTCAGGGTCGTTTATTCCTGGAAAGGGGATGATCGCCGTCACAACTGGATTTTCGATAACGTTGAATTCACGACGGAAAAAGTTAAAAAGTGTGATTTGCTGGTCGTGTTGAATGCCTCGAAAAAAGCGGTCGAGGTCAAGGCTAGGCAGGCCTGGTGTTTGACTTTTGAACCGCCCGTACCCGAGGTCATGGATGGTTTCAAAAATTTGTTCGGTCATTACGACAAAGTGTATACCGCCTGTAAGTCGGACGCTCATTCCAACATTATTAATACGACCGCTCTGTCGGAGTGGTGGATCGGGAAAAGCCATCATGACTTGTTGACTTTACCGATTCCTGAGAAAGAGGATCGGGTGGTCTGGGTAACGGGCAATCTGGATCTGCTTGAGGGGCACAGGAAAAGAATGGCCTTTTTGAATTATGTCCGGCAAAATGCCGATTTTGAAATATACGGGAAAGGAATGGATCCCATCGACTCGAAATGGCCGGTTTATAGACATGCAAAATACACCATGGGGATTGAAAACACCTTTGCCGACGATTACTGGACGGAAAAAATAGCCGACAGTTTCCTGGCGTATTCGATGCCGATTTATTACGGTTGCCCGAATATCGGGAAATACTTTCCGGAGGAAGCGATCATCAGAATAGATATCGAGAAACCCCATGAAGCAATGGACATTATCAGGAAAGCAATTGAGGCTAATTGGTGGGAGAAAAATTTCGATGCGGTTGTCAAGGCAAGAGAGCTTGTTCTGAACCGCTTCTGGTACCCTAGGTTTGTGATCCATGAGATGAAAAAAACGAATTTCGATAAATTGAACTACCGGAAATTTAAGATTCCAAAATTCCGTCCGTAAACCGTGAAGAGGTAAAAAATCCGTCGATCTGTGGAAGAGAACCGGGAAAAGAAATGACCCGATTCGTACCGGGTAGAATTGATCCGTGATCCTGATTGAGGCAACCCTTGCGGGTTTGTATTTCAAGTATCCGGATGCCGGCATTTTGGAAATGATCAGTATAAAGGAGGGCCTTAGATGGAAATATCCGTTACGATGCCTGTGTTCAATGCGGAAAAATACCTGGCGGAATCGATCGAGAGCATCTTGAACCAATCGTTCCGGGATTTCGAATTTCTGATCATCGATGATTCATCGACGGATCATTCTCTTGATATCATAAATCGATACAGGGACACGGACAACCGAATAAAGGTGCTTCAAAACAAGTATGCGAAGGGTATCGTGGGGGCATCGAATACCGGCCTTGAAGCGTCGCAAGGTAAATACATCGCCCGGATGGATGCGGATGACGTCAGCCTGCCGGATCGCTTTGAAAAACAGCATCGTTTCATGGAATCTCACCCGGAAGTGGGGATCTGCGGCACTTGGGCGAACGCATTCGGCCAAAAAACGGGATTGATGAAGTTGCCGGAAACAGACGCGGAGATAAGAACGGCCCTGCTTTTCTGCTGTTGCATGATCCATCCCACGGTCATGATGAGGCAGGATTTCCTGCGGGCGCATCAATTATCGTATCGGGAATTTTTTGATACGGCCCAGGATTATGATCTATGGGCGCGTGCCCTTGATTATACGCAATTCTACAACATACCCGAGATGCTTCTGAAGTACCGGGTGCATGAAACTCAGATATCCAGCGCCCGGAAAGCTGATCAGGAAAAAGAACGCCGGAAAATCAAACATTATCTGCTGACGAGAACAGGTGCATCCCCTACGGCGGATCAAACTGAGCTGCATGATTCCCTGGAGGCGGGGATTTACATACCGGCGACGCTTGAAGACGTGGAAGACGTTGTCGAGTGGATCGATATGTTGGGAGAAAGAAGGGAAACCTCCCTCCGGCACCCTCTATTCCATCGGTACACGGGGCGTTTCATTGTCAAGTGCTACGAGAAGTTGGCGAATGAGGGAATCAAGGTGCTTCATAGTTTTTTAAAAAACATCCTGTTTCGTGACGATGTTTTCCTGAAAGAAAAAGTCCGATTCGTCAGGCGGTGGATTCGTTATTCATATTTCCGCTCTAAGAGAAAGCGATAAGTTAAGCCGAGGTCTTCGATTTCCCGGCTTTTTTGCACCTGCAATGAACTTTGAAATATGATATCCGAATCCCATGGTCATATTGATCAAGATACAATTTCCCGAGTGTTATCCAAAATAAGCCGGCCAGTTCCGGTGAAGTGGTTAAGGCGCAACCTGTTCACCGTGAAGCGATTGTCAGGCGAGACAGCCTTCACAGGCATGAATCGGATAGGGTGACGGCAAGATGGAATTCAATCAAACAGGCTGGCCGGTCAAAACTCTCGTGTCAGTTGCAATGTGTACCTTTAATGGGGCTCGTTATCTTCCGGAGCAATTGACATCTTTGCTGCGCCAAAACCATTCTTTGATTGAAATCATCATCGTGGACGACAAATCATCCGATCATACCGAAAAGATTGTCAGGCAATTTCAAGCCATCGACGACCGGATACGTTTTTACGTGAATTCCGAAAGGCTGGGGGTAAACAAAAACTTCGAAAAGGCGATCTCCCTTGCGAAGGGGGAATACATTTGCACATGCGACCAGGACGACCTTTGGTTTCCAGAGAAAATCGAAAAACTCCTGGCATGTATCGGCGATGACGACCTCGTTTATTCTGATTCACAATACATCCTGAATAAGGGCGAAATCATAGACCGCTTCTTGTCGTCGGATGCAAAGATAGGCAATATTTCCGGCCCGCTGTCCCTGCTGTTTTTCAATGTCGTCTCGGGACACTCGATGATGTTTCGCAAAAGCCTTTTTGAACGGGCCTGTCCGTTTCCCGATAACCAGTATTACGATCACTGGCTTGCCTTCAATGCGGCCATAACCGGGAAGGTTCGTTTGCTGGATGTTCCCCTCCAGTACTATCGCCAGCATGAATCGAATGTGGTCGCTGCCAAAGGGTTCAAGAAGAAACCGAAGGAAAAACCGGATGAATATGAAAAACGGGCCGTACGGACGCAATGTCTTGAAAGGAAAATCGAGCAGCTTCTTCCCGGATCGAAAGAAAGGAACATCGCAGTCGCGATATTGGATACTTACAGGCACAACCACTTCCTGAACAGGATCAGGCGCGCCTTGCTTTTTTTCGCCCATCGAAACGAATTGCTTGCCTTGAAAAGAGGTGGAAGGATATATCAATTTCGGTACTGTTTAAAAATGATGAGAAAATTTGTCTAAGCGTTCCAATTCAACGCCATGGGGATAAGAAGTGAAATCAATCTTGGTTCTGGCACATTCGGCAAACATCGGTGGCGCCGAGCTCGCACTGAAAGCATTGATCGACTCCCTGGGCGATACATACCGCTGGACCGTTGTCATCCCGGGAACGAAACCGCCGGATGCGCAAATTTTCAATCGTAACACGACGTATGTGAATATTTCTTCGCTTCCACGCTGGTACTACAAAGCGTATAAATCTCCACGGCATATCGAAAGGAACGCTCTTGCCGAGAGTCTTGCCGGGTTGGAAGCCCTTGCGGCAGAATCGGATATCCTGCTGACGAATACGATGACGATACCCTGGCTGGGGTTCATCGCACAAAAAATCAACAGGCCGCACATATGGTATATACACGAATACGGCGATCTTGATTGCAACCTTCGGTTCATACCGGGATATCATCAAACGGTGAGCACCATCGGCGACTGCTCAAGCCGCGTTCTGACCGTCAGCAACGGTCTCAGGGATCACCTGTCGGAAATCATTCCGTCGTGTCAAATAGACATCATTCACCAGTCGATCGATTTTGCCGCCTTTGCCGACATAACGCCGTTCCGGTTTACCGGAGAACTGAAGCTGCTGTGCATGGGCGCGATCAAGCCTTCGAAAGGACAACTGATCGCGCTCGAAGCCGTGGAAAAACTTCCTGCCGGCGCTCGCGTTAAACTTGATATCGTGGGTCCGTCGGCCGATAGAGAATATACCCGTTTATTGATGGAGAAGGCCGGTAAGCTTGACAACGTGGAGGTCGCCGTTCGCCGGTATAACCCCGTGTATGAATTGTCGAACCATGACGTCATGCTGATGTGTTCGCAACACGAGGGATTGGGCCGTGTCACCCTTGAGGGGCTCGCTTCCGGCAGACTTGTGGTCGGCTATGGCTGTCAATCCACGGGCGAACTTTTGGCGGATCACCGGGGGATCGTCTATACGCCGAATACCCCTGAATCACTGGGCAATGCACTGTTGGAAGTGCTGTCGAATCAAAAAACGATCGATCCCGAGAAAAATCGGGCATTTGTGCGACAAAACTACAGTGACGAGATCCAGGTGAAAGATTTTCAGAACTGTGTTGAGAAGGCAATTGAAACCACCGTCAACAACACGCACAGTCTGGAACGCTACCTGGACACCATTGAACAGCGCCGTTTGTGGAAACCGAAATCTAAGTTTCTGTATCGTATAAAAAAGATGATACGGACTTGCCTGGGAAACGGGCATCCAATCTGAGATAGCGCAGAACTCCGGCAACGCTGCCGAAAAAGGACCAACATGAAACTTTCCATTATCATCGTCAGCTGGAACGTAAAGGACGATCTGTCACGGTGCCTTGCATCCTTGAAAGAAAATCGGCCTTCCGTACCATTCGAGGTCATTGTTATCGACAACAGGAGTTCCGATGGGACCGTAAATATGGTCAGGCAGGAATACCCCGATGTCGCCGTCATTGAAAATCATGAGAATAAAGGTTTTGCCCGGGCCAACAATCAGGGGATAAAACAATCAAGGGGACAACATGTCCTGCTTTTGAATCCCGATACGATCGTTCCACCCGGCTCGCTGGATCGTCTGGTCGCGTTTCTGGGCAACAACCCGGATGTAGGGGCATGCGGTCCCAAATTGCTTAACGCCGACGGTTCCACCCAGGCATCGGTCAGGCGGTTCCCCACTTACAGGGCCGCTTTATACAATCAGACGATCTGTAGAGTAATGGGTCTTTTCCGGTCCCAGTATCGAAAATGGATGATGAAGGATTTCGGTCATGACCGCCAGATGGACGTGGATCAGATCATGGGCGCGGCCATGCTGATCAGGCGTTCCGTAATCGACGATGTCGGGGGCATGGACGAAAATTTCTTCATGTATTATGAGGAAGTCGACTTGTGCTACCGGATTAAGAAGTCGGGCCGGCGTATTGTATTTTTTCCCGGGGCCGTGATCACCCATCTGGGTGGACGTTCCTCATCGCAAGTACCCTTGAAAAGACTGATGGTGCTGACCAGCCTGGTGGCATATTTCAGAAAACATCGCGGGAAATTATCCGTCGGTTTGTTTGCGGTTGCATTAAAAATCGGGGCGATTTTGCGTCATCTCTTCTATCTGATAACCGGAATTTTCGCTTTTGCCCTTGCTTTTGTGAGAGGTGATCGCAAGAGAAAACGCGACGCGATGGAAAAGATCAAACTGAACCGGCTTTTGCTTATGAAATATACTTGGCGTATCATAACCTTGTGACATCACGCAGGTGATCCGTTGGCAGCATCGCGGTATTTCCCGGCGGCTCCCTCAAACAGTCACTAGTCCGGTTTCCCCGGACCAGCATTGAATCATGTCTGACATCCTAAGTTTCAAATTGTAATCCTGATCCATTGACATTCTGTCTCAATGCTGATTTTCTGCCATGAAAAATCTTGGGCCAAAATCGACTAAGGGGGATCTCCTTTTGAGGGTATCATGGAAATTAAGCAAATCAGGAAAGCATTTACGGGCGTTATCTCTTTCTTAGTCATCGTATTGCTTTTTTCTTGTCCGGAAATTTTACTCTATCTCATCTTTTTGTTGATCTCGTTAATCCTGTTTGCAATTGGATTTCTTATTATCAGCTGGATAGTTTTTCCTTATCGAATTTTTCATAAGTCCTTTTTTCGGGATAATGATTATGTAAAAGATTTAAGAATCCAAGCCAAGGGAATCATCAAAACCGAAGACTTTGACTCCATTATTCTCGGCACCAGCATGGCCGAAAATTTTTCCCCTGAGGAGGCTTCGAGAATATTCGGTGGAAAGTTTGTAAATATTTCCATCTATTCCGGTTCAATGGTGGAACAGATCTCCAGTGCTTCAATATGCATGCAGGAAAAAAAGACTTTCTAAAATCATCTATTCTGTAGACGGATTCAGCAAATCATCCATAGAGGAAACGCCGATTGCAAGATATGCGTATTTATATGAAAAAAACGACTTGCATGGCATCAGGATTTACGCTTCCAAACCGAAAATCATTCGGCAGGCACTATACCGATGGTATGCACTATCCCGAAGTGTTATGTATCCAAGAAATAAATTGGGCAAAAAGAAAATGGCAACGCTGGAGCATATTACGGAATGGTACTCGAACGAAAAGCTAAATTAAGGGTTTGGCGGGCTGCACAAATGGCTTGCAGCAAAAGATAATGTACTCATTAAAGCCGACCTTGCGGATATTTCAAATAGTATGAAGACCATCCGGTTGGGTCGGATCATGGATGTGGATAGGGAGGAAGTCGCTCGCATCATTTCAAAGTACAAAATGGTGTTTCAGAATTACATACTTCATTATGCATCCAGGTACCCTGACGTCAAATTTCTCCTGTATTTCCCTCCGTACTCGCGCTTGTATTATGCGCTCAGAAAGCAAAGCAACCCGCAAGCGTTTGAGATATATATTGAAACCATAAAATTTGTCGTTCATGAATGCGAACGCTATGGCAACGTCAAAGTGTTTGGCTTTGAAACGGAGCCCTTTCTTAATGAGATTTCCAACTATTGCGACTTGACGCATTACCACCAGAAATATAATTCTGCGATGCTCCAGTGGATGAAGAATGATCAGCATGAATTGACCATATCCAATCTGGATGAATACCTCAAAAAAATAAGAACCTTAGCAACAGATTGCTCCATAGAGGAAATATGCAAACAAATCATTGCCTATTGATATGTGGGACTGAGGACCTCGGTTGACACTCTGTAAGATTGGGGTAGAGTAACGATCAAGGAGGTCTCAAAATGATACAAGTACGGAGGGGTATCAGCCGAAAACTAAAGATCCTCAGACACGGAGAGGAAACAGACAACGTATCAAAGATGATATTTGGGTATTTCCAGGGAGCGATTCTATCGCTGGAAGAGGACATCTGTTCAAGCAGGAGAAAGTGGCCTTACAAATAGTAAACCCTTTCCTCAAAATCCAAAACTACGGGTGCCGGCGTCCATCGAAGAAAAAAATTCTCCATTTGCGGAAGACCTATCATTTAGGAGAAGTCCGAATTTCCTGGTTTCTTGGTTGTTATCATGGAATCAAGGTGTCGGCTGACGTTGTTTGTTGTGTGCTAAAATGCACTGGAATGAATCGTCTGCCCCGAAACGCAAAAAACGGACAAAACAAAGTTTTGGTTGATCACACAAAGGATTTAGTTTAGATAAAATATTTTGATCTCTTTATCAGTGCCGGTAAATAAAATGAAAAAACTTCCAATTCTACTTTCTGAAGGAACTCGCAAAAAAATTATTATGCTTGCCAAGCGTCCTTGGGTAAGAAGAAAACTTGAGGGCCAAAGAAAACTCCATCTTGGCTGCGGGAGTAATGTTATTAAAGAATGGGCTAACATTGACCTTGAGAGAAAAGGTGCAGTCATTGGCTGGGATCTTACTGATCCCTTACCTGTTCGTTCTGAAACCGTTGAGCTTATTTATTGCGAGCATTTTATTGAGCACATCACACTGAAGCAAGCGAAAGAGTTGCTTTCCGAGTGCTACCGGGTCCTGTGTCCTAGTGGAATCCTAAGATTGAGTACCCCGAATTTAAAGAAACTGGTTGATGAATATTGTTCGGGAAGAACAATGGAGTGGGGCGATATGGGCTGGAACCCAGTCACACCGTGCCAAATGTTGAATGATGGACTTCGACTATGGGGACATCAGTTTGTCTACGATACGGAAGAATTGATTCATACTCTTTGGGAAATCGGTTATAGCAAGGTAACTCGAGTGGCTTGGCGGGAGAGCACCACAGCGGCGCTTGCTAATTTGGAGTGCCGTCCCTTTCACGGGGAAATCATTCTTGAGGCAACAAAGTAATTGCCTCCGGGTACCGCCTCGGTACTGCTGGGGGACTCTCGGAGTCGAGATTAAATATCTGCCCGTAGAACAAATTCATCACTGTCCAATTAAATTTGGCAAATATATTTAGGAAGAAAGCCGGATTAATGATGATCAGGAAAATATTGGAATACGTCACTGCCTTGAAAAGGCTGGATCCTGCACAAAAACGTGCTGACAAGCTTAGAAAAATAAATATTCGTCTTGAAAACCAGCTGAGCATCTTAATATCCAAGGATTCTTTGCCGCCGCATTTGTTGGATCAATTTTACCTTGACAGGCAGACTTCTGATTATCAGGCTCCGTATTTAAAAAGAGAACCACTCGTTTCTGTTTGCATCACAACTTATAATAGGGGTGAATTGCTTGTTGAGCGCTCCCTTAGATCAATACTGAGCCAGACTTACAAAAACATACAGCTTATCGTTATCGGGGACTGTTGCACGGATAATAGCGAAAAGTTGATTTCTAAGATTTCCGACAGCAGGCTTTATTTCGAAAACCTGTCCGAACGGGGCGATTATCCGGCAGATTCAAAGTTGCGCTGGATGGTGGCGGGAACAAAACCCATCAATAGGTGTTTGGAACTGGCCGAGGGTGATTTTATTACGCATTTGGATGATGATGATGAACATTTGCCCGAAAGGCTTGAAAAGCTTCTGCCGTTCATAAAGGAAACGAAGGCCGATCTTGTATGGCACCCCTTTTACCGGGAAAAATCCAATCAAGAATGGGGGGTGAATCAAAGCGAAGAGTTTGGCAGTGGCATGGTGACGACATCCTCTGTCTTGTATCATCGTTGGTTCAAACGTATTCCCTGGGATCCGGAGGCATACCGCTACCATCAACCGGGCGATTGGAACCGCTTCAGCAAGTTTCTATATCTAAATGCGAATTTAAGGCGCCATCCCGGCATTTTGTTACGCCATTTTAAAGAAAAAAACCAAAAGGTTGCTTCATGAAAGTTCCATTCTTAAGGCCGTTGCTACCTCGTGCATTAGATGTCCTTGATATTTTCCGTGAAATTGATGAGTCGGGCGTTTATTCGAATTTCGGTGAGATCAATAGCCGATTTCAAGGCAGGATAATAAAAGAGTGGTTTGGAAACGAGGGGCATGTGGTTACAATAAATAACGCAACCACTGCTCTGATACTTGCCATTAATACGGTCAAAAAACCGGGTGGCAAGTACGCGCTCATGCCGAGCTTCACATTTGCGGCGACACCGCTGGCCGCCCAGTGGTGTGGTCTTACACCGTATTTTGTTGATATTGTGCCGGGAGAGCTTTCCGTCAGCGAACATCTTATACGGGAAGTGTTGAATGATCTTGGAAATGAAGTTGCCGTGGTTGTGCCATATGCTACCTTTGGGTCAAGCTTGGATTTATCCTTTTACGATCATCTGATAAAGAAAGGCGTTCCGGTGGTGGTTGACGCCGCTCCCTGCTTTGGGGCGACTGACGAAACGGGCCGTCATTTGGGACAGGGGTTTAACGCCCCTGTGGTTTTCAGTTTCCATGCGACAAAACCTTTCGGAATTGGGGAGGGAGGGATCATTTATTCGGAAGATGCCTGCATAATATCCCAAATCAAGCGGGACTCCAATTTTGGTTTCGGAGATGACCGTTCATCCTATTCAATGGGATTGAACGGAAAACTTTGTGAGTATATGGCGGCCATCGGTTTGAAAGTTCTGGATGGATACCGGGAAAAGCTTCGTGTTTTAGAAACCTTGGCCCTTTCATACGACAGCGTTTTTAACACTTATGGGATTTTTGACGCAGGCTACAAGCCTCACAAGCCCAAGGGAAATGCGGTGCACCAGTTTTATCCGCTTCTTGCCCCCACTGCCATGTTGCGAGACGAATGCCTTAAGGCGCTGGCAGAAGTGGACATACAAGCCAGAACATATTTTTCTCCCGCTTGTCACCAGCAGGTTGCTTTTAGGAACTGTCCTGCAACAAACTTGGAGATAACCGAGTCCGTTTCCGGACGAATTTTAAGCCTGCCGTTATGGGTTGGGTTAAGTATTGAAAATATAAAAGAGATTTCTAATATCATTAAATTAGCAACGGACAGAAGCTGATAAAATTTTTGTTTTTGAATGCATGATTGGTAAGATATGCGGTTTACCCTTCAGAAGCAGGTTCAGCATACGATTCATTTAAGGCAGGGAAAACAATGGAAACCTCCTATTACACCCCCGACGAACTGTTATCGCTTGGGTTAAAGAAGTTTGGCACTAATGTACTTATCAGTAGAAAATCGAGTATTTACAAACCTGAAGTAATCAAGATTGGCGACAATGTTCGAATAGATGACTACTCCATATTGTCTGGCGGTTCTGGAATAGAACTGGGAAGTTATATTCACATTGCTTGTTTCTGTGCATTATTCGGTGGTGCTGGTATAAGGATGGGAGACTTTTCGGGCCTATCTGCAAGAGTTACAGTTTATTCGGAATCGGAAGATTATTCCGGGATGTCTCTAACGAATCCGACGATACCGAAAGAATTTAAACCAGTCTTCGACAGCGGACTTGTAAGCATAGGTCGGCATGTAATTATCGGGGTAAATTCTACAGTCTTGCCGAAAGTAACAATAAATGAAGGTGCTGCTATTGGCGCTCACTCATTGGTGATAGAAAATTGTGATGCATGGTCTATTTATTACGGAACGCCGGTCAGAAGAATTAAAAAAAGAAGCCGGAATCTTCTGGAACTGGAAAAAGAATTTTTAAACGGGTTGAATTTATGAGCCTTATTAAACAGTTTAATCAGTATATAAAACGCAGAGTACTGAAACACCAGGCGAGCAATCTCGACTCAAATAAGAAAATTAAAATCCCGCGTGGTAGACATACATACGGGCCGGAACCGGAATTAGTAGGGCCTTCGTGGCTGATAAATCAGTTGGCTCAGGGGAGTAAAATTGGGAATTTCTGCTCGATTGCCGGGGGATTGCAATATATTTTCAGAGGGAAGCACATGGTGGATTGGGTTTCAACATATCCGTTCCGCGACATGTGGAAAATGGATGTACCCTTGAATTCTTTGCCGCCATTTAATCCAATTATTGTTGGAAATGATGTGTGGATCGCAACAAACGTGAAAATAATTCAGGGTGTCAAGGTCGGAGATGGTGCTGTAATAGCCCAGGAATCGTTTGTGACCAAAGACGTTCCGCCATATTCCATGGTAGGTGGGTATCCAGCTAAAGTAATTCGATATAGATTTACAGAGAGCCAGATTTCCGAACTCCTTCGAATCGCATGGTGGAATTGGGATGACGATACCATTAAGAAGGTTGTGCCATATTTGGTTAACAATGATGTTGATGATTTTATTAGTATTGCAAAGAAGTTGAACCTGTAAAATGTCAAAAATTGCCAATATCACCTTAATCGCCCCTGCCTCCGGCAGGAAAACTTTTCATCCCCTTCTAAAGGGCGGGGTATCCGAGTTTTAAGATTTCATGAACGCGGCCTCATGATCGCATAATGCTCGGCAAAACCGATCGCGCCACGCCTGAAGGGAGTAGTTGTCCTGCACATGCCGGTAACCCGCGTGGCCTAATTCCAGGCGCTTTTCTTCGTTCTCTACCAAAAGGGACAGGCCGTTTATCCAATCCTCGTCGGTCTGTGCCAGTAGACCGGTTTCCCCGTGGAGGATAATTTTGCTATTGACCCCGGTGGGCGAGGCGACGGCGGCTTTGCCCAGGCTCAGGTACTGAATCAGTTTAAAGCCGCACTTTCCCCGGGTCCAGGGGTTGTCCGGCAGGGGCATGATACCGATGTCGAGCTTGTTACAGTCCCGGACCTGCCCCGCTTCGGTCCATTCGATTGCCTGGAATCGGAAGTCTTTATATGCCGGTGCGGAAAAGGTCTTCGCCGTATCGTCGCAGATGACTTTGAAGATCACGTTCGGATACTTTCGGCTTATCGACTTCCAGAGGGGCAGTTTGTCCGACCAATAGGGCAATGTGCTTTGAGAGCCGACCCAGCCGATGGTAATGTCTTTTGACGCTTGAGCCGGGAAGTCTTCCCGCCTCCACACATTCAGATCAACGATGCTCGGGATTCGCACGATTTTCTCTTCATTCGCGTACCGCTTTGCCTGTTCCTCGAGGAATTCATTGCCTGCGATGACCCGGTCGGCGGTTTCAACCATTTTCCGGAATCGGCGGATCAGCCGGTGCGAGTCAAAATGTCCATCCTTCGCGTCGTTGTACATGACCGAGTCGTCGAAGTCATAGATCAGGTATCGGCTGTTTCGCCGAAGATCCCACAAGTCGAGCCGGCCGAGAAGGCGCTTCTGCCAGAAAATGACGTCATAAGTGCCTAATTGGCTGAAGAATCTCCGGCGGGACCATACGTCACGGGGCAATATTAAAACGTCGTATTGAAGCCCCGCCTGTTCCATATACGGGAGATATTGAACAACCCGGAACTTGAAGCTGGCTTTGTCCGGCCTGGTAGTCACGAAGGCGATTTTCATGTCGTTCCTTTTTTGTCCGTGCCCGGAAAAACGCCGAGGTCATCGTTCAAATGCCTGACGATTTCCTTCAGGATGAATCGGGCGCCCTTGGGACTGAGGTGGGCATGGTCGATGTAATTGCCGTAATCCCGCCTGAATGACAGGTACTTTCCGGAGTTGAAATCCCAGACCCGGTCCTGCTTCGTAAAAAGCGGTTTGATCTTGTCCTGAAAGTCCGCGAAACTTTCTTGTTGGGCAAGGTATAGTTCGTAGGGAAGGGGATGGAAATAGGCAAAAATCTTCACATCTTGAGAGCGCGCCGAGGCAACCAGATCCGCCAGCTCCTTGTAAGCAATCTCGTCAATTTCAATTCCCTTGCCGCTTTTCATCAGGGAGTTGGCCGCCTGTGATATCTTCTTCTGCGAGTCGATTTTTTTATCCAAATTCCGATCGTGGAAACCGTATTCGTTACTGATCACCTCTTTTTTCCCCAGCAAGACAAGAATTTTATGGCGGTAAAGATCCAATGTCGCCAGGGATCCCAGTGATTCCCAATATTCATGAGGATTCATGAAAGAGGATCGCCGCCCGTGAGTCTGTGTCGTATAGGGATGAAGGCAGATGACAATGAATTTCAGCTTGCCTCGTTTGATCACATTTTTTGCGATCAGATTGAGTTCGGTAAAATTAGCCCCGGACAATGAGCCGTTGTAGATCTTGAATCCGGTCACCTCTTTCGTGTTCAGATTATGGGAAAGAGACGATCCGAGAAGCAGCCCCTCAAAATTCGAGGGGATATAATTGTAGGAAAAAAGATACTTGGACGTTCTCTCGTTCGCATAGACCGGAATCAGGCGGCCGCGGACATCGCCGAAGAGACCGTAATCGTTTGAACGGACGTGGATCGTGACAAACAGCAGCACCATCAACGAAGAAGCGCAGAGACAGGAAAGGAAGAATCTTTTAAAAGTCAAGGTAGATAAACTCCCTCGGAACTGAAGAATTCAGGTACAGAAGACCGATCAGGATAACCGTGGTAAGGCCCAGTGCCGTCATGATCGACGGCCGGAATGTTTCAGCCAATCGGTTGGTGTTCGGTGCCGCAAAAACAGCGGCGATGCTGACGACGGCAACGATGATTTCGGATGCCGGAACCCCGTGAAGAACCGTAAAGCCTGCTACGGGGCTGAATCCTGTCATCGCTCCTAGAACCGATAGCGCTTCGGTGATGTTTTGAGCTCTGAAGAAAACCCAGGCGGTGTTCACGAAAAGAAAGGTCATCACGACCGCCGGAATCGAAGGCATTCTTATTTTCGTCGTCTGCCATAACCGGTGAAGCGCCATTCCGATTCCGTGCATCGCACCCCAGATGACAAACATCCAGCCTGCACCGTGCCATATGCCGCAAATAAGAAAAGTGATTATGATATTGGCGTAAGTACTGACGGCGCCTTTTCTGTTTCCGCCCAGGGGAATATAAAGATAGTCCCGCAAAAAACGGCTCAGGGTGATGTGCCAGCGCCGCCAGAAATCCTGAATATTGACGGCCCGGTACGGAGAATCAAAGTTGATCGGCAGGGTGATATTGAAAAAACGGGCGGAACCCATGGCCATATCGATGTAACCGCTGAAATCAAAATAAATCTGGAACGTGTAGCTCAGGGAGGCCGTCCAGCCGTCGATCAGGGACAACGATGCCGCATGGGCAAATCCGTTGTCCGCCCAGGTTCCGAAGACACGGGCCGCAGTGGTTACTTTCAGAAGACCGATAAAAAAAAGAAGAAGGCCAATGGACGCGTTCCTGTAATCAATCGATGCCGGCAGGTTCCTCAACTGGGGGACCAGTTCATTGTAACGAACGATGGGGCCTGACAGCAGTTTCGGGAAAAATGCCACGTAGGTGACATATTCCAGCCATCCCCTGCCTTCAATCTCTCCGCGGTAGCTGTCGGCCAGGTAGGTAATCTGCTGAAAGGTGAAGAAACTGATTGCCAGCGGAAGCATGATGTCCGGCAGGGTGATCCGGCTCGTCAACGCCCAGTTGACATTTGCGACCACAAAATCCGTGTATTTGAAAAAGCCAAGAAGGGCGATGTTGAAGACAAGACCCAATACGAGGAGACGTCTGGAATCTGAATTCTCCGGCCCTTTTAACGTGGTGTATTTTTGCAGACGGGTTCCAATGGCGTAATTCACGACCATGGAAGCAATTAAGATGGGTATGGACGCAAGATCACCCCAGCCGTAGAAGAACAGCGATGCAATCAGAAGCCAGATCCAGCTGGCTGCCGGCGACCCGATTCTTCGACACAGAAAAAAGAGGATCAGGACGATAGGGAAAAAAATCGCAATATAAGAGAAAGAATGAAACAGCATGGGCTCTCTTTTATGGATGAATCAAGAACTTGAAAGAAGAACGCTTATCCCGGCGAAATTTGCATCGGACGGCCAAGTTTGGCGGGAATCTTAAGGAAAACCGTCCAGCTTGTCAACGATCATTTATTTGTCATGAATGGTAGTCTCATGAAAAGTCGGCACGACTGTCATGCCGGGGTAGGAGACCGTGCCGTAATACCCGATTGACGTTTGAGGTCATTCCGAATCCTTCGCTTCGCTCAAGGATAAACTCCGTGAAGAATTGAATCATGACAGGATGTTAAAAAACGGGATTCTTCGCCTGACGGCTCAGAATGACATTGCGACACAGCCTCTCGATCCGGCATCCGGTCAAATTCATTCCGGATTCCGTCTTTCGACGGAATGACGTGAATTGAGTGATTCAATTGCCGAAGTAATAACCTTGTTACGGCCTCGTCATGATTGTCGGGTCCGTGCAATCTCCATTTGGCAGAGGCGCCTTTTTCCGCCTTCCGAACTTCCTGTTGACACATTGATATGGATTCAATTATACGCCGTCAGTGAAGGTGCAACTTGCATCGTTATTCCGGAAATTGAATAGACACATTTTCGTCATTCCGGTGGAGTTCCTGCTCCACAGTGAGAATATGAACAGGCGCCGGATCGAATTCGGCATGACGCTTGTCACGCCGCTTTGCCGGAGCAATAAAAAGCACCCCGATTTCTCGATGCTTCTGTGTTCGTTCAGTCCACTCTTTTCGAAGGTAAAAGATCATTGATTTTCAACTCCTATGTTTTCATTTTCGCTTTCCTGCCCGTTGTTTTTGCGGGCTGCTGGCTGTTAGGATTCGGCAGGCGGCAGGGAGCCGTTTTTATCTGGTTGTCCCTGGCTTCGCTGTTTTTTTATGGCTGGTGGAACCCGGCCTACGTGATCCTCATCCTGTTATCTTTGATTTTCAATTATGCATGGATCCGTTTGTTAACCGTCAACCGAACCATGAGGTGGCGCCGGTTCCTGCTGGTCATGGGGATTGGTGTCAACCTGTTCGTACTGGGCTATTATAAATACGCAAATTTCTTTATCGATACCGCCAATGAACTGACCGGCGCCAATTTATACTGGGAACCCGTCATCCTGCCCCTGGGAATTTCGTTTCTCATTTTCCTGCACATAGCCTGTCTGGTGGATGTGTATCGGGGGGAGGTCAAAGATACGGATTTTATTCGCTATTGCCTTTTTGTAACATTCTTTCCCAAACTCGTCATGGGACCCATCGTCCGTCACAGGGAAATATTCCCCCAGCTGATCCGGTCAGAAATCATCGGTATCAAAGCAGAAAATGTCTCTGTCGGCCTGACCGTTTTTTTGATCGGCTTATTCAAGAAAACCGTTCTGGCGGATAATATGGCCGTTTATGCGACACCCGTCTTCGGTGCGGCGGAAAATGCCGGCATGATTCATCTGGTCGATGCCTGGACCGGGGCTCTGGCTTACACGTTTCAATTATACTTTGATTTCTCCGGCTATACGGATATGGCCATCGGGGTGAGCCGCTTATTCGGTATCGTCCTGCCCCCGAATTTTTATTCCCCTTATAAATCTCTGAACATCATGGATTTCTGGCGGCGATGGCATATGACGCTGTCGCGTTTCTTGAGAGATTATTTATACATCCCTCTGGGAGGGAACCGTAAAGGAGAGCTCCGGTATTGCCTGAATTTGCTGGTAACCATGAGTCTTTGCGGATTGTGGCACGGAGCGGGATGGACATTCGTTTTATGGGGATTTTGTCACGGCATGATCATGACAGCCAATCACGTGTGGAGAAAATTGTCGGATCATTGGGGATTCAATCGTGATCGCCGGTTTTATAAGGGTTTGGCCTGGTTTTGCACATTCATCGCGGTGGTGTGCCTTTGGGTGGTTTTCCGGGCCCGGACTATCGACGGGGCATTGAACCTGCTGCGAGGCATGATGGGAATGAATGGTTTGAGCTTTGACTATCTTGGCTATCATTTTGTCGATTCAGGATCGTTCTACTGGATTCTGGCCTGTTTTGTGATTGTCTTGTTCATGCCGAATACACATCAGCTGATGCATGATCATCATGCGTTCCCAACCGGCATCAAAGGAGAAGAGAGATCGCGCTGGGCATGGAAACCTTCATGGAAATGGGCATTGATCGGCGCTGTTATGGCGTTGTGCTCTTTTTTAAGCCTGAGCACGGTGACCGAGTTTCTCTATTTCCAGTTTTGATGAGCCCGTAAGAGCTCGGAAAAACTCCATTTTGTTATTTTGGGTGAGCGTAGCGCGACCTGGAATTCGGTATTTTCATTCAGTTATGGATGCGGGATTAAGAGGAGGAAGAACTTCTTCGGCTGGCGCTTCAGAACGACATTGCGACACCGCCTCCAAGTCCGGCATGACAGCCGGACCGGCTTTCCCCGGGGTTGTCAATTTTAGTGAGACGATTTTGAAAAAGTATATTCTGCAACTCGCCGTGACGATACTCCTGCTCGGGGGCATGGTGATCTGTTTCAACTGGATAGTGGATCCGTTTGATGTGTACCGTGTGGTGCGCAAAGAAGGTTTCAATGCCTATAAGGTCTCCTATGAACATTTCGCCCGCCTGGCAAAGGTGATCCAGGTGGAGAAATATCCGAAACCGGGACTGGCTTTGGGATCTTCCCGTGCCCAGCTGGGAATCGACATGTCGCACCCTCTGTGGGATGGCAGGGGCGGATGGAATCTGGCCGTAAACGGGGCCAATATGTACGAACTCCGGCGTCTGCTGGAGCATGCCGCGGCGGTGTCGAGATTGGAGAAAGTTGTCATCGGCGTCGATTTCTACATGTTTAATATCTACGCATTTAAAGGGTTTGGCGATGAGAGCCATTTCTTTGCGGATCAAAACGGCCATCGGAATCCATGGCATCGGATCAGGCAGAACGTGCTGGCGTTGTGTACCGGCAGTGCGTTTTTTGCCGGTATCAAAACTTTGAGGAAGCAGGACCCCATGGACAACAATTTTTCGCAGGACGGCAGGATGTTGACGGACCGTGAACGGATGAAAGTCATTCAGGATGGTGGATTCAATAAGAAGTTCACGAAAATAGAGAGAGAATTCGCTTCCGGAGGCTGGACGCCCTGTGCAAACAGGGCCTTTTCCTACGGAGCCCCATCCGGCCTGAATATGCTGGACGAGTTTCGTAAAACGATCGAATTGGCGGTTCGAGAAAAAATCAAGCTTTATGTGGTCATTTCCCCCATCCATGCGCGATTGCTGGAAACGCTTTACGGCGTAGGCTTGGGCGGTGAATTCGAACAGTGGAAACGGGATATGACGAGGATCGTCGATCAAGCCAATTCGAGGAGCGGGGATGCCCCTGTCGAGTTGTGGGATTTCAGCGGCTGCAGCGTGTACTCGACCGAGGCGGTTCCCACGGATTCCGAAAGGAACAAGTTGATGCGGTGGTACGTCGATCCTTCGCATTATTCGGTGGAATTGGGGAACATCATGCTGGACAGGCTGCTCGGCAAGGAAAGCCGATCGGTTTTCGGCAACCGCCTTAGCGCTTCGTCCATCGAGGCGGTTTTGGAGGAACAGCGGTCGGCAAGGGAGGAATTCCGTCATCGCAACCCCGTATTGATAAATTTAATAAAGAATAACATCTTTCAATATGGACAAAAGCGGGAAAAACGCTGTGAGGGAAATTGATCATGCCGTTGGCGCAGACCTGGTTTGTTTGGGGAAAAAACTCCTTCAGAGGATCTTTTCTTATAACTTCCGTTTTACCGTTTTCCTGACCGGATAAAACCCGTTCGGTCCATTTCCGGAGGAGGGGAGAAGGGGAAACCCGGGAAAAATGACTTGACTCTCTGGAAAACGGTCTTTTATACTCAGCGCCATTCGGCAATGGAAACATTGCCGATCCAATTATCCTGGAGAAATGTGATTGAACCTTCCCCAAGGGATGGGCTTTGTCATCAAGCGAGCACTTGGTTTCAGAAGCCGTTGCGTGTTTCATGTCTTTGCGAACCGGGCCAATGCCGGGGACTGGCTTTCCGCGCGGGCGATTCGGAGCCTTCTGAAACCGCGTCATTGCGTAGAGCTTCTGTGTGACAGGGAATATGTCAAAGGCACCCTTGCCGTTCTCCGATACGCAACGGCCGGTGATCTGATTGTCATCGGCGGCGGCGGTCTGATCAAGGATACCTTTGCACCCCTGTGGAAAGGGATTGCCGAACTCGATCCTTCGATCCCCGTGGTTTTGTGGGGTATCGGCGTTTGCGTTCATAAGCAGGGCGGCGTCCCGCCGCCGATTGCCGCCGTGGAAGAAGTGGTGCGACGAGCCCGGGTGGTATCGTTAAGGGATGACCTCTCCCGCAGCTATTTTCACAAGCTGAACCCGGCGCCTGCGCTTCCTTGCCCGTCCCTGGGTGCCGTGATCAACCATTGCAGAAGAACGGGGATGCTGGAGGGCGTACCGTCGCCGCTGAAGGGCCGCCTGCTGCATGTCGTTCACGATCGCCTCGTTTCCGGTGCCGTGAAGGAGGAAATGACCTCTGCAGCCAGGGAGATGGCCCTGCGGTGCGGATTGTGCTATCACGAAACAGACAATATGATTCCGGATGGGAATGAACGGGAGTTGACACGCTTGCTGGACCGGTACGCGGAGGCCTCGATTGTTGTGTCGTCCCGGCTGCACGGCTGCGTCATGGGTATCGGCGCGGGTTGCAGGGTGCTGGCCGTTTCCGGGGATTTGAAAATCGAAAGTTTCATGTCTGCGGCGGGCCTGGCGGATTGGGTGCTCGAAGGCCAAGACCCCGGATCGATTTCAAGTAATCTGAAAACAGTGGAGGAACAACCCGCAGCCGGCCCGTTTCTGGATTCTGCCATGGATGGAAACCTTGACCTTGCGGAGCGGATCCGCAGTATGGTTCCTCACTTATTTTACGAATGATCTCTCTGCATCACATCGGCCGTTTGCGTCGACGCCTGAAAAGAAGAGTCCGATACTATCTTGCCCGGTTGCATCGAAGGAAGCTGGATCAGCTCACTTTCGTCGGCATAACGGGAAGTGCGGCGAAGACGACGGCCACCGACCTCTCTGCGGCCATTCTGGGCCAGTTTGGACGTTGTCAGAAGACACATGAATTTAATGCCCTGGGCGACATCGTTCGCACCATCTTGAAGACGGGCAGAGCGCATCGCTATTGCATCGCGGAGCTGGCGGCAACCGGGCCGGGCACGCTGGATTCGCCGATCCGGATATTCAAACCGGATGTGGCCGTGATGACCGTGATCGGCCGGGATCATTACAGCGCCTACAAGAGCATGGAGGCGATTGCGGCGGAGAAGGAAAAAGTGGTCCTGGCCCTCCCTCCCGAAGGCACCGCCGTTTTGAATATTGACGATCCCCTGGTGAGGGCGATCGGCGAGCGGTGTACCCGGAGGGTTATCTGGTTCGGAGAAGGGGAAGGCGCCGATCTGCGCCTGCTTGAGGCCCGTTCCCGCTGGCCTGAACCCCTGACCCTGCTTGTTGCTTTTGAAGACATGACGTACGAGGTCCGAACGCAGTTGCACGGCGTTCACATGGTAACACCGGTTCTGGCATCTCTAGGGGTTTCTCTTGCAACGGGTATACGCTTGGAGGATGCGGTACGGGTGCTGGCGGAAGTGCCGCCTCCCGACGGCCGCATGCAGGTGGTCGCGGGAGCCGATGGGGTCACCTTTGTCCGGGATGACTGGAAGGCCCCGGCGTGGTCCCTGGATGCGCCGCTCCGGTTTCTGAAGGATGCGAAAGCCGACCGGAAAGTCGCCGTTATGGGAACCATCTCGGATATGACGGGGGACAATGGGCTAAAATACAGGAAAATTGCACGTAAAGTCCGCGAATATGCGGATTTGGCGGTTTTCGTCGGTCCCCATGCCCATCGTGCGGTACGTGCCAGGCAAAATGAGAAGGACACCTCGATTCAGGGCTTTCCCAATATTCGCCAGGCGGCGGACTACCTGCAAAGTGAATTGAGAAAGGGAGACCTGGTGTTGCTGAAAGGATCGCACAATGCGGATCACCTGGTCAGGATCATTCTCGACAGGGCCACGCATATCGGATGTTGGAAGGCTCAGTGTGAGAAAAAATTTTTTTGCAACCATTGCCCCAAGCTTTACGCCCCCTCTGGAAACGCTGTTTTTTACAGGCTCATGGACATCAACCCCGGTCAAGAGAGGTTCGTGGTGGTGGGCTTGGGAAATCCCGTCGCGTCTTTACGGGATACGGGTCACAATGCGGGGTGTCGTGTCCTCGATGCCCTCGCCCGTGATGCGGGCAGCCCCTGGAAAAGGGAGGCGGAGGGCTCGGTCAGCAGCATGGTGCTGGGGGGAAGAACGATCCGGCTGTTCAAGCCTGGAGCAGCCATGAACAGCAACGGCGACATGATGGGGCGCTTTCTGGAACGCATGGGTGGCGCCCCGCAGCATTGCTTCATCGTTCATGATGATGCGGACCTGTTCCTGGGGGATGTGCGCTTCAAAGCCGAAGGAGGGGACGCGGGCCATAAGGGGATGCGCTCGGTCATTTCGGCTCTGGGGACGGTTGCCATACCCAGGGTGCGTATCGGGATAAGGCGATTCAATGACAAAAGCAAGGCACAGAGCTTTGTCCTGTCGAAATTCTCGTCCAATGAGGAAGCGGCCCTTGCGCGGGCGGTTGAGAAGGCTTCAGAAATCCTGAAAAAGCAATTGCGTGACCTCATCGGCGAGGAAACGGTCAAACCGGCTAAGGAAGGTACTATCCCCTGATTCGATTTTTCAGAGGTCGCACCGAATCGCGTGAAAACAGCTTTCCATGAATTGTCTGGGTTTATTGACAACCTTTGCAATCATCTGAAAATTCATCGAAAATCTTTTCGTCGGCGTCTCAGGCTCAGGCTGAATTACTTGCGTGCGCGATTTCACCGGATGCGGTTGGATCAAACGACTTTTATCGGAATTACGGGAAGCGCCGGTAAAACCACGGCGACGGACCTGGCAGCGGCCATTCTTTACGATACGGGACCCTGTCAACAGACTCGGGAGTACAACGCCCTGGATTCGGTGATCAGGCTTCTCCTGTCCACAGGCAGGGCAGACCGCTATTGCATTGCGGAACTGGCGGCAACCGGACCGGGTACGCTGGATTTGTCCGTCCGGGTATTCAACCCGGACGTGGCTGTGATCACCCTGATCGGCCGGGATCACTACAGCGCTTTCAAAAATATGGAGGCAATCGCGGCGGAAAAGGAAAAAGTTGTTTCGGCTCTGCCGCCTGGAGGAACCGCCGTCCTGAATATTGACGATCCCCTGGTGAGGAGAATCGGCGAGCGGTGCTCCCGGAAGCTCATCCGGTTCGGGGAAAACGCAGGCGCCGACCTGCGCCTGATTGATGCCCGTTCCTGCTGGCCCGAACCTTTGACCCTGCGAGTTGCTGTTGGGAGTGAGATTTACGAAGTCCGCACGCAACTGCACGGCGTTCACATGGCGACACCGGTGCTGGCAGCCCTTGGGGTTGCCCTGGCGGAGGATATTCCACTGGATAAGGCAATAACGGCATTGAAGCATGTTCAACCGCCCGACGGCCGCATGCAAGCGGTGACGGGGGATGATGGCGTCGTGTTTGTGCGGGATGACTGGAAGGCCCCGGTGTGGTCCCTGGATGCGCCGCTCCGGTTTCTGAAGGATGCGAGAGCCGATCGAAGAGTTGCCGTCGTGGGAACCCTGTCCCATCAATCCGGCAAAGACGCCGAGAAATACAAGAAATTTTGTTTGAAAGTACGGGAGATCGCGGACTTGGTCGTTTTCGTCGGTCCCCATGCCCACCATGCGTTGCGTGCGAGGAAAACCAAAGAAGATGATACCATCCAGGGATTTCCCAACATTCGCCACGCAGCGACCTTTCTCGATACGGTGTTGAGAAAAGGAGATTTGGTACTGCTGAAAGGGTCGCACAAGGCGGATCACCTGGTCAGACTGATCCTCAATAGATCCCGTCCTATCCAGTGTTGGCGGGATCATTGTGATAAAGTGCTTTTTTGTGATGCCTGTCCGATGCTCTATCAGTCTTTTGAGGGGAATCCCTTCGAAACTCCGATGGTGCCGTGCACCGGATCGGCGGTTCCTGTAGTGGTGGGTCTCGGGAATCCCGTTGCATCTTTACGCGACACGGCGCACAATGTGGGGCATCGTGTCCTGGACTCCCTCGCCCGGGATGCGGGCATTCCCTGGAAAGAGGCGCCGGAGGGTTGGGTCAGCAGCATGATGCTGCGAGGAAAAACGATCCGGCTGCTCAAACCGGGTTCGGCCATGAACGGCAACGGCGTCATGGTGAGGCGTTTTCTTGAGAGGACGGGCGGCGACCCGCAGCATTGCGTCATCGTCCATGACGATGCGGACCTGCTCCTGGGGGAAGTCCGGTTCAAGTTCGAAGGCGGCGATGCGGGCCACAGAGGCATGCGTTCGGTCATTTCTGCCCTGGGTACGGGCGGGATTCCAAGAGTTCGCCTCGGAATTAGGCGACGAGGAGACAAAACCAAGGCACGGAGATTTGTTCTCTCGAAATTTTCGTCCGCCGAGGGGGCGATTCTGTCAAGAATGATCGGGAAGGCTTCCGGGACACTGAAAGAACGATTACAGAGCCTATTGGAAGACGAATGAATCGAAAAGAGGGAAATAGGGGATGCCGAACTGGATGGGGCCGTCAAGCTTGTGCACTGACTACTTTTAAAGGAGCGCCATATGAAACTGAATGGGGTTGAAAAGCATATCTCGGAAGACGCCGTTCGTCTGACAGGTTATGTTCAACTCGGCAATGGCCGGGGTGAACTCACACCATTTTTTCAATTTCCAAGAGAATTTGAGGAGTTCGTTGTCGAGAACGCCGATCCCTTTGTGGCCGCTCTTTTGCTGCCGGCCATGGCGAGCGGGGAGGAACTGGTCGTTGAACCGTCCGTTTCGCAACGGCTCTGGAGCAGTCTGCCCAGGATTCAGGAGATCTTCAGTTCCTGGTATCCGGATGTTCTAAAGCCGATTCGGGTTTGTTCCGATCATTTTCATGAAGCCGGACCGGCGAAGGATTGTACGGGAGCTTTCTTTTCCCTGGGTGTGGATTCCTTTCATACTCTTCTCCGGCACGAAGAGGAATTTCCGGGACGCGAGAAGATCACCCATCTGATCTATATGGCCGGTTTTGAGCTCCCCCTGCGCGAATTCGCAGGGGGGCAAGAACGTCCCGTAATCGAGTCGGTACACGAGGTGGCCCGCCTCTGGGGCAAGAAGGCCGTCTGCGGCTGGACCAATCTGCGGGATTGTTTCCCCCTGGATTTTCCGAGACAATACCACGGTGCGATACTTGCCGGAACGGCACTGGCCCTTTCCGGAGGGATGAGCAGGGTATTGTTTCCTTCCAGTTATTCATGGCGTTACTTGACGACCTGGGGAAGCCACCCCCTCACCGATCCCCTGTGGTCAAGCGATGACTTGGAGATCATCCATGACGGGACGGGGGATGATCGTACACGAAAGATTGTGGACACGATTCTTCCTTCTCAGAAAGCCGTGCGTTATTTGCGGGTCTGTACATATAAGCGGGGTGGTGCGGGTAACTGCGGCTTCTGCAGAAAATGCCTCCGCACCATGATCACGCTGGAAATCGCCGGGGCATTGAAATCCAGCGGGGCGTTCCCGCCCACGCTTCCACGAGATTTCTGGCGACGCCTGAAACTTGTGAGCCATGGCGACCTGAGCTTCACCGACGAAAACCTCCGCCTGGCCCGGGAAAAAAATGCGCCTGCCTGGATCATCGACGGGTTGGAGCGGGCGTTGTATCTGGGCCGTCTTGAGCTTTTGAGGAAGGAAAGAGGGGATCTCGGTTTTACGTCGGATCTTCTTCGCCTTGCCTACGAAAAAACCATCGGCAGGCTGATTCTTTATCCGGAGCGCCGGCGAAAGAAGCGGATCAAACGTCGGCAGAAAAAATGATGATCCGACAGAAAAGTCGCCGCTGTGCCATCCCCGCGAACGTCGTCATTCATCCGTTTCTGGACCGATCCGATTCTGATCTTGCGGAACCTTTGCATGGAATCACCGTATCTCGTCTTGGGATGGAAGTTGCGCTGCAGCATCGAAATGAACATTTCAAAGCCGGCATCTCAACCTGGAAGCCGAAGGAGAGGGACTCTCTCATTTTTTCCTTGAAAAGAATTGGGTTTTCTGCAAAATACAGCACCGTGTTTCCGGGCCGAAACTTGCGGGAACGGGGAGCTCGGTTCTAAATCGCCCGGAGACGGATCAAGCGGGGGTAGATCATCCAAATCTGCAGAATTCAAGGTTCTTGCATGAGCAGTTTATCCCCTTTTGAGTCGACATTGAATTGCCCGGTCAGGGCATTTCCGGCCCTTTTGACGGAGGGCGGTTTTATTTCCAGGCTGTCGCGTGTCCATGTCTGCCGGTGTCCAATGGGGGGGGAGCGGGGAGCGTTCCCATGAAACGCCTTTCCATTCTCTTTCTGATAGACGGTCTGGGAGGTGGCGGCGCCGAAAAAGTCGTTCTGACGCTGGCGGATGCGATGTCGGTGCAAGGCCACGAGGTTGCGATCATTTCATTGAGGGGGGAACGGGTTTATCCCGTGCCGGATGGTGTCGATCTGATGCTTGTGGAGGATCGCTATCGCGGTCCGTTTCACCGCCAGACGGATGTTTGGCGGAGGGCCCGCCATCTGGACAGGCTTCTGGGGCCATATTTTTCCAGGCGGTCGGTCGACTTGATTGTTTCCAACCTGCCCAAGACGGACCGTGTCGTTGCCGCTTCGGAGTATCTGCAAAATGCGTGGATGTGTCTCCATGGAGCCGTCGCTTCGGTTGAACTCCAGAGGAAGCGGGGTATTGTTCGCTGGTTTAAACGTAAACAGCTGCAGCGAACCTATGACGGGCGCAGGCTGATCACGGTTTCGGACGGGCTGCAGCAGGACCTGACCGAATATGGAGGCGTTCGTCCCGCCCGGATGGTTACGATTCCCAACCCGTTTGATCTGGATTTGATCCGCCGGATCAGTTATGGTGGTTGTCCCTTGCAGGGTGAACGCTTTTTAATCCACGTTGGCCGGTTCCGACGGGAGAAACGCCATGACCGGCTTCTTGAAGCTTTTTGCTTAAGCGGCTATCCGGGTAATCTGGTGTTGCTGGGTGTGGGACCGCAGGAAAAAAACAGCGAACTTTACCGCTTGTGCCGCCGGTTTGGAATAGAAAAAAGAGTTTTTTTTCATGAATTCACGGTCAATCCGTATCCGTATTTGCGGGCCGCCGAAGCCCTGGTTGTGAGTTCGGATTATGAAGGATTCGGCAATGTTCTCGTGGAGGCTTTGGCCTGTGGTACCCCTGTAGTCAGTACGGATTGTCCCTATGGACCCAGGGATATTCTGACGGGGGATCTCGCTAGGGGACTTTGCGGCCTCTCCTCTGAATCGCTGGCGGCATGCCTGAACGATGTCCTGGCGAAACCGCCCATCGTGGTTTCCGATCAGTTGGACCGTTTTTCCTTAAAAAACGTCGTGGAACGGTATCTCGATCTGGCGGATTCTGAATAGGGCGAAAATCCTGTCCGGATCGCGATCGTTCACCCATGGTTTATCCGGGCCGGCAAACCGGTGCCGAGGTTCTTCGGGGGAAATTACTGCCGGCGAGCTTGCAGAGGTCCGTTTCATCCCGGTCCATGGGTGGGTAGACCATGTCGGTGAGACATCGATAACAATCCGGAAGTCCTCCGGCAGGGAGTGGGGGGTACGTGTCGATACCTGATTTCATAAAATCGCTGTGGTCGGAAAAGCGTTTTCATTGGCTGGCGGCCGGTTTGGGGGTCATTGTCGCCACTTGGGGCGTATGGAACACCCATGGTGTTATCAACAAGGATGGAACGCTTTACATCAGAGCGGCATCGTTTTTTGCAGACGGTAAGTGGACACAGGGAATCGATCTGTACAACTGGCCGTTTTATTCCCTGGTCCTGGCCGCCGGACATAACCTGACCGGTTTGCCCTTTCAGACGGTCGGTCACGTATTGGCGATTCTCTTTTTCGCGCTGAGCTCGGCGGCGTTCGTGATGATTCTCCGTGAAGCAGGCGGAAGGCGTGACGTGATGTCCGCCGGATTGCTGGTTTTTCTGGCCTCGCCTTGTCTGGTGGGCGATATTGTGCCCATGATCGTGCGCGAACACGGTTTCTGGGCCTTCCTTTTGTGGAGTCTCTGGAGTTTGATGCGTTTCTACAATACGAACCGATTCGTTTATGCCCTGGCTTGGGGCGTTTCGGTATCGATGGCGGCGCTGTTTCGCATTGAAGGCCTGGCTTTCCTGGTATTCCTTCCCTCGGCGCTTTTTTTCCAGGCGCGCCATGCCTGGCAAGTCAAGATGGGCATGTTCGCAAGGGCGCACAGCGTCCTGCTGGTCGGTTCGATCCTTCTTGCGGGGATTTTTCTGATAAATCCATTGCTGAAGCCGGATGATTTAGGCCGACTGTTTGAACCGTTCAACATCATTGTCAAAGTTTTTTCCGAAGGGGACCAGATTCTAAAGGAGAAGGCTCAAATTTACGGCACCCTGGTGCTTGGAGAATGGCTGGAGGAACATGCACTGCCCGGACTTTTGTTGACCCTTGCCTGGGCGTTGTTGTTCAAGATTGTGGGAACAGCCGGGTTGGGGCAGACATTGCTCCTGACCGCTTCCCTTGAAAAACGGCGCATTTTCAAGGAGCTGTCCGCTTTTCCCGTCCTGCTTGTCTTTTTGCTGATCGGGTTCGCCAATTGTGTTTTCATTCTTTTGAACAACTTCCTTATTGCCGACCGCATGACTTCACCGGTGGCCTTTGCCGTCCAGGTGTTCGCGGCATTCATGCTGGCCGGTCTTTATCGGTCCTTCACGGATCCGGCTAAAAAAACGGCGAGGATTGGGTTCTTAATCGTGATTTCTCTCCTGGCCGGGCAATTGGTCAAAACCCTATTGCCGGCCGATTCCGGTGACAGTTATGAGGTGAAGGCGGTCCGGTGGATGAATGCGAACAAAAAACAGCATGAGCGTGTGTTCTACGACACCATGAGGCTGCGATATTATGCGGGGGAGTTTCAAAACGATCGGAATCTGGATTGGCCGGGGGTGAAGCAGTTGTTTGACAGCGGTTCCATCGAAAAGCAACATTATCTCGTGGTACATGGTCCTGAAAAATACCCTGAACAGGTTGCGTATATCCAAGAACGGCTCGGCGACCCGATCATGCAGTTCCATAACGGTCGCAAAAATCGTGTCCTGGTCTATCGTGTATGCCATCCCGGGGAATGTAAACAACCCGGAGAGAGCGTGCATTGACGAGGCCCTTTATTCCACGGCCTACAGGTACGGCGTTCGGGGCATCTTTCTGGCTTTGCCGGAATAAAGGCGGTGTTGGGTCATTTTCACGGAAGGGCCGTTCCCCGGTGAAAGGTTTTATACCAACTGTCGGTGAAATGATCGATATAACCGGCGGAAGCGTGATTGCGATCAAGATCGCGATAGAAGTGCCTCAGATCCCGACGGGCTGATTTCTCGCCAAGGTGCCTTGAAAAACGGCATCCATCCAGATCGACCAAAAAAATTTTTCCCCCGTCGTCTTTTCCACGCACAAGAACATTGCGCCAATTCAAATCTCCGTGAAGACAGCCTAGGCGATGCAGATTGCCCGTTTCAACGCCGGCCAGACCAAGCAGACCCATTCTTTCCTCGTGATCCAGCTCCGGCCATAAGTCCAGCAAATTGCGTGCGCCTTGGATAAAGTCGCAGCAAAGATAGGATCTTTCCAGCAGGCCGAATCGGTATTCTTCCATGCAAATGACGGGATTCGGGGTTGAAATTCCTGACTGAAGCAATTGACGGCCGGCCAGCCAGGCTTTCAACGCCTTCGATTTTCTGGCGAGGTTTTTCAATTGATACATTTTACCCAGGCAATTATAGCGTTTTATGAAAAAGGATTGCCCCTCCATCTGAACCTTTGCTTTATCGATAATTCTGCTTTTCCATGCGGATCGAATCGGTTCGCCCCTGTCGAAGAAGGAGTCCGGATCCGCCGTAAAATTACGGAAAAAAGCCGCTTCGGGAGTATGGGGATCGCAGTGAATACAAAAATTACCCAGTTTCAAAATCGTGCCTGCATTTCTCGCTACCGGAAAAAAATGGATCATTTTCGTGACTCGGTAAAATGTTGATTGATCATCTTCCCGTATGCTTTCTACGGTTCATGATTTTTTGTGTGTGGTGTTTTATCTTCTGTTGCTTCAGCCTGATCAGAAAGATCTGCAAGCGGTCCATCAGGCCGAGGTCTGAAATGCCCTTGTAAGCCTTGAAAAGAATCACCCGGTCGTTTTCCGTAAAAAGAGGTTCCGGCATGCTGAAACTCAGTTCCGCCAGAATTTTGATGAACCACTTTGTTTTCAGCCATTTTTTCCGGTCCATTCTTTGAAGGTCGAACAGGGCCAGGGGGCAATTCCCGTTTTGATTCTCAGGGCCGACCAGGACATGGGTGGCGTTGAAATCGCGGTGATTGAATCCCCGATCGTGCATCTGCCTGGCCAGACGGGCGACGGCCTTGACCAGCTCTTCTTTCCGTTTTTCTCCTTCCGGCCCTTTCAGGCGATCCGGAAGGTTGTATATCAGGTGTTCCAGGGAAAGATAAGGTTCGAAGCTCTCCGTGATAAGAAATGATTCGTAACGGCAGAAGCCGGTTTTCCGCTCGCCGGCGGCGACCGGTGCCACGGTCGGGATGCCTGAATTGCGGAAATCGCAGATGTTTTCAAATTCGAACATCCCCGGAGAGGGGCGTTTCCCCGAAAAGAAGTTGCCGAGCCTGTCCCAGAGGCCGGGCCTGGCTGCGGTGTGGCGTTTCAGATAGAAAATCCTGTTTCCGGTTCCTGTGTGCACGTCCATGCGGATGATGCTGCGATCCCGGATCTGTTTTACCGTCGTGCCGTTCCGGAAATGGTACAGGGAATCGAAATCGAGGAGGTTGCAGGATTCCAGCAAGGCAACATAATCCCGGTTCACGACCATGTCGGGACGTCTCACAAGTTCGATTTTGCCGGCGCCGACGGTCATTGCCTCTTTTCCTCGCGAACCAGGGTATAAAGATCTGTCAGGTGCTGCATATGTTTTTCCATGGTGAAGGATTGCGCCTTTTCCACCGCCCGCTCCCCCATCGCCGATCTATCGGAAAGCCTTAGAAAATCCAGGATACGGGAGGTCAGTTCTTGCGCATCCCGGTTATTCAACACGAACCCGTCACGGCCATTTTCGATGATTTCGGATACGCCGTTCATCCGGGTGGTGATGACCGGGGTGCCGCAGGCCATCGACTCCAGGCAGACGTTGGCGAAGGGGTCGTACCGCGTCGGCAGGATGAACAAATCGGCGGCGCCATAAAACCGTTCAAGGCCTGTCTGATATCCCAGAAAGATCGTGTCATTACCGATGCCGTTTCTTTGTGCCCATCGCTGATGGGAGGCGATCGGATCGTTGCCCGCAACCACCAGTTTTATTTTCCTGTTTTGCAATCCGGCCAATGCTTCCAGCAGGATGGGGAGACCTTTCAGCTGGAATCCGTTTCCCACAAAGAAAATCAGCAGGTCGCTTTCATCGATGCCGTATCGTGTTCGTACCTCTCTCCGATATCGGTCTTTCACGGATCGGTTGAACCGCTGATGATCCACGCTGTTGTAGATGACGCGGATTCTGTCCGATGATACGCCGTAGTAACGGCGTATCTGATCCTTTACGAGGTTCGAATTGGTCATGATGAACCGGGCGCCGTTGTTACGGAAAATCCTGTTTTCAAGCTGGCTCAGGACTTGCCTCCTGGGTGTTACGGCCTTGAAACCCCTCACGAAGGGATTGGGGTAACGCAGTTCCATCTGGACCGGGTTGATTCCATCCGATGCGCGAAAGATGTCCTGATCCCAGATCCGTTCCATGCTGTGTACCACGTCCAACCGGAATCCGGATATCCGCCGGGAGGCCATGCAGGCGAAAGAAAGGTTTTTCCCGGGCGACGTCAGGGGAAAAAGCGGTACAGGATGCAGTTGAATATCCGGTGCCCCCTCCCCCTTATTGGCAAAGACGTGGACCTCGTGTCCCCGTCGCGCCAGTTCGGCACTGAGGGCCAGGGTATATCTTTCCAGTCCACCCTTGGTGGCGAGGAAATACCTGCATACGAGTCCGATTTTCATTCAAAACACTCCAAAAGAATCTCTTGCAACCACGATTTCTGAGAGAGTCATGATTTACGCTATCAGGAGGGAAGGGTCAATCCTGAATTTGATCGGAACCGTCACAATTCACACAGAAGTGGGATTTTCCCGAAAAAAGTGCGCGCAAAAGGAGGGGACGGGATCACCGATCCAAGGCGCGTTGAAGATCCTCGACCAGTTTCTGCGCTTCCTCCCGACTCAGGTCGAAGCCGACCGTCCCTCCGCCCGGATGAGCCCAGTCCAGGTGAATCCCCTCCTCTTTTTTTCCGATTGTCCAGGTTTGACCGCCGGCCGGTTTGACGGCGTCGCTCAGCCAGTCGTTCGGGTGAAATTCGGCAATCTGGATCAGAACGCCGAAGGCGTTCCGGGGATGGATGAAGAGTTCTTTCCAGAGGACACCGGCGTACTCGCGGTAACCGAAATAGGGGATGCCGTGACGGTCCAGGAGTTCCTTTGTTTCCTCAATATTCCGGGTTTGAAGCGTGATGTGGTGGACTCCCCCATCTCGCTGGGAAAGGAAATGATCCAGGAAACTGCCCTCTGCGGTCGGCGTGATGATTTCCAGTCGGCTCAGGTCACCCAGGGAGAAGAGCTGCCAGAAATATTTCATGACCGCATCCCGGCCTGAGGCGCCGGGAATGGCGCCCAGGAGCGCCTGGAAAAAACGGTTCGCCTTTTCGTAGTCGCGGACGGCGATGGAAACATGATCGATGCGTGAGATGATGGGATTCATCGCTGTTTATCTCCTGAAATTCCGGCATTATTGTTTTGGAGTGTCTTGAAAAACAAACAGGGAGGAAAGTTTGTAGAGCTCCCAGTTGAGAACGGCGCCGAGGATGGTGACCGGGGAGCCGTCGGAAAGCATCACGTAGACGCCCGTCGAGGCGGACGGCGTCTTATCCCCCACGAGGATTTCATAGGTCTTTTGCGTGAGGTCCGTGAGCGTGATCCGCGCCGTCGGCTCCTGGAGGCCGTATTGAGAAAGCATGGCCGAATCGACGGAAAAATGATCGATCTCCGTCAGGTTCGTGACGGCTTCGATGAAATCGTTGATTTTCTCGGCGGTGTTCTGTTTTTTTTCTCCCTCGATGATGTCCCAGGAACCGTCCGTGTCCTTCACGCAATGAAACGTCAGGCCCTCCCGGGTGACGACTTTCACCCCGAGAACGTCGGCGGCCTTCAGGGGCAGAAAACGCTCGCCCTGAAGCGGGCCTTTCCGTTCCGGATCTCCTCCCTCGAAAACGAGATAAAAAATCAACAGGGCCGAAAAAAGGGCGGCGGCGATGAGAGTTGGTTTTTTCAACTTTTCTGTTTTCTCCTCCAGGCGACGACGATGCCGACGGCCAGGATCAAGGCCGGCTGCAGGATGACAAGAGCGATGAAAATCATCCGGGCATGGACGGGTGACAGGATCAGGGGGGCTTTATCGCTTTTCGACAGATTTTTTTGGATGACGATGAGCGGCTGATCCTGTGTCAGGTAACGGACCGTGTTCATGAACAGGTCCTTGTTGCCCGCCAGGGTGATGAACTGGTTTGTCATGAACTCGGAAGATCCGAACGCGACGAGTTGTCCCTTCATGATGTCCGCCTGGGGTGTTTTCCGGCCCGATTGATCCGTTCCTTCCACGACAACCATGAGCGGCACGGGTCCTTTATGATCCCTTTCCGGGTCGTAGCGCACGTCCCCCTTTTCGGCCTGGGCAATGTCCTTTTCCGCCCAGCTGCGGTCGCTGCTCAAGGCCAGCGATGTCACCGTGATGCCGGGAAGGTCGGCATCGCCTTTTGCGACGGATCTGGCCATGGGGAATACGGTGGGAATGGTGAATTTTTCCGTGATGGCATGGTCGAGGTAGGACTGGACGATGGGAATGAGCGGTCCCTTCGCCATCAGGTAATTGACGGGGTCGACGATCACGTCATCTCCCAGCCGGACATCGTACTGCCGAAGCAGGTTTCCCAGGCCGAAATCCGGACCCGGGTCGACGGCCAGGATCACCTTTCCACCCCGCTTCAGGTATTCCGCCAGGTCGTTTAATTCCATCGGAGCGAAATTCTCTCTCGGACCGTTGATAATGACTAAGGCGGCATCGCCCGGAACGCCGCGGCTTGTCAGAAGGAGCAGATTCTTCACGGCATAGTTTTCCGTTTCCAGAAAGGTTTTCAGCAGTTCTGAACTGCTGCCGTCCAGGTTGTCCGGTTCTTTCAGAGCCCGTTCGCCATGCCCGCTGAGAAAGTAAACCGCCTTCTGCTGCGGGCTGTTCAGGGCCAGGATGGCGTTGATGATTCTCTCCTCTCCGGCGGCGGGAAGAACCTTGTACTTGCCGTTCATTTCGATGACGACGGTTCCGTAGTCGGTGACGCTGAAACGTTTTGCCAGGGCGGGGTTGCGGTCCGGATCGTAGAGGCGGTAGGTAAAATGCCTGTTCGCCAGGGCGAAAGGATCGAGGACGTTCATCATTTCCCGTTTCTGGTTTCGTTCGAAGAAGGCCGTCACCCGGATGGGGCTGTCGATTTTTTCCATGATCTTTTCCGAGGCGGCGGAAAGACTCATGTCCTTGCGCGGTGTCAGGTCGAAGCGGACATTGTGCCGGTTCGCAATGGCCTGAATGAGAATGACGATGCCCATCAGAAGGAAAACAAACAAGGCCAGGTTCAGCCATTGACGGGTTCCGTATTCGAAGAGGAAATGGTGTACTTCGCTGTAATTCAGGACCGTGTAGGTAAGGGCGCACAGAATGCCCGCGCCGAGCCCCCCCAGTCCCCAGAGCCGCCAGTCGCCGCCGAAGGCGATCAGGGCGAGACCCGCCAGGCAAAGAAAAACGCTGAACCAAAGCAGATAAAGGAGAAAGTTTTTTTTCATTGGATTCCCCTCCACTTCCTGGCCGATAAGGCGAGCAGGGCAAGCACGGCAAAGACAAGATGGAAGTTGATGAAAAAGACAACGTCCTTCAGGTCGATGGCGCCCCGGGTGAAATTGTACAGGCGGTCAAACAGGGAAAAATTCAGGAGAATGTTGATCATGTCGGGATTGGCGACGGCCTCGTTCCAGGTGAGGAACCAGAAGAGAAGCAGAACCAGGTAGGTTCCCAGGGCGGCGACGATCTGGTTTTCCGTCAGGATCGAAATCGTGACCCCGCAGATGATAAAGGCCGAGCCCATGAGGAACAGCCCCAGGTATCCGGCAAAGAGGGGACGGAGGTCGATCTGGAAGAGCAGGGATGTCACCGCCGGATAGGTCAGGGTCAACCCCAGCATGATGACGAGCATCAGCAGGGCGGAAAGGTACTTGCCGGCGAAAAGCTCCCAGTCGCGCAGGGGGTATGTCCAGAGCAGTTCGATGGTGCCCAGCTTCTTTTCCTCGGCGAACAGGCGCATCGTGATCAGCGGCATGATGATGGTCATCATGTAGCGGATGTCGTTGAAATAGAGCTCCCAGATCTTTTCGAAGTCCACCTTTTTGAGGGTCCACATGATGTACATGATGAGGTCCGTATAGAAGAAGTAACCCGCCAGCAGGAGAAAGGCGGAAATGATGACGTACGCGATAAAGGACTGGAAGTAGGACTGCACTTCCCGCCGGAAGATGTGCCAGGTGCCCATCTACTTTGCCTCCTCCTTCGTGACCAACTCCAGGAAGACGTCCTCCAGGGTCAGGTTCAGCTTTTTCATTTCCAGAATGGGTCCTCCTTCGGTGTGGACCAATGCCGACAACTCTCTGAGAATCGTTTCGTCTTTCTGGACCTGGATGTTAAACGCCCCGGCTCCCGAGAAGGTCGCTTCGGCCGCCTCCACGGTGACCACCCCCGGAACACCGGCCATGAGGCCTTCGAGGCGGGGGTTGTTGCCGTAGTACTGGATGTAGATTTGACCGTACATCTGGATCTTTTCCTGAAGATTCTGCGGCGTGTCCAGGGCGATCAGGCGTCCCTTGTGAATGATGACGACCCGGTTGCAGGTTTCGCTGACCTCGGGGAGGATGTGGGTGCACAGGATGATGGTCCGGTCCCGGCCGAGATTCTTGATCAGGGAACGGAAATCCGAGACCTGCCGGGGATCGAGGCCGATGGTCGGCTCGTCCAGAATGAGGATTTCCGGCTTGTTCAGAAGCGCCTGTGCCAGGCAGACCCGCTGGCGGTATCCCTTGGAGAGGGCGCCGATCAGGCGGTTGGCCATGTCGGTGATCCCGCAGACGGCCATGACCTCATCGATCTGGGCGGTTCTTTTGGCCGGGTCGACCCGCTTGGCGGAAGCGGCGAAGCGGAGATACTCCCGGATGTCCATGTCGGGATAAAGCGGAACCCGCTCGGGCAGGTAGCCGATGTGCTGTCGGACCTGCAGGGGATTTTTTACCACGTCATAGCCGTAAACAAGAGCCCGGCCGCGCGTCGGGGGGAAAAAGCAGGTCAGGATCCGCATGGTGGTCGTTTTGCCGGATCCGTTCGGCCCCAGGAGGCCGACAACGTCTCCCCTGTCGATCCGGAAAGAGAGATCCTCGATTCCCCGGATGGGACCGTAATATTTCGTCAGTTGCTCCACCTCAATCATGGGCTGTGTCCCCGTTCTTTACAGTCATGGTGAAAGGTCCTTTCTCGCCGTCTGGCGGCGGTTCCTGGCGACGGCCCTTTCCCCTCGTGGTGAGAGGATCAGGGAGATGCGGAGATCATCGTCACTTCCGGCGATCTAAGCCGGTAGTGTCTGATTTTAAATACTACGGTTCATCCTATAGATGAAGGACAAAAGACCTGTCAAGGGAAAACCGAAACCATCGGCCCCGGACTAAATCCTGCTTGACGAAACATCAAAAAAAGGATAGTCGAAACGGCACTATATTTCATGGAGTCGGGATGTTATGGAAGAAAGCGAACTCTTAAAGAAACGTCTGGAGAAGATCAAGTCCCTGCAGGACGACGGGATTGCGCTTTACCCCAATACGTTTCGTTATCAGGATACGGCGGCGGCCCTTTTGACCCGCTTCGACAGGAAAGATAACGATGTTCTCGCGGAGGTCGAAGAAACTTTCACCATCGCGGGACGCCTCATGGCGGTTCGTGATTTCGGAAAGGCCGCTTTTATCAAGGTTCAGGACCGGACGGGTGCGCTTCAGGGGTATGTCAACCACGTGATTTTAGGGGATGACGATTTCGGTCTTTACCGCCGCCTGGATATCGGGGATATCATTGCCATGACGGGCCGGATATTCCGGACACGGACGGAGGAGTTGACGATCGAAGTGACTGAACTGCAGTTGCTGTCCAAGGCGATCCGTCCGTTACCGGAGAAGTGGCACGGCCTGACGGACGTGGAAACGCGTTATCGCCAGCGTCACCTGGATCTCATTTCCAACGAGAAATCACGGGAAGTCTTTCAGCGCCGGAGCCGGATCATCCAGTTCATCCGGCATTTCATGGAGAAACGGGATTTCATGGAAGTCGAGACCCCGATGATGCAGCCGAAGGCGGGCGGCGCCATGGCCAGACCCTTCAAGACGTATCACAACGCCCTGGGAATGGATTTTTATCTGCGCATCGCTCCCGAGCTGTACCTGAAAAGACTGATCACGGGCGGTATGGAACGGGTCTTCGAGATCAACCGGAGTTTCCGCAACGAGGGTATTTCCACGTCCCACAACCCGGAATTCACGATGATGGAGTTCTACCAGGCCTATGCGACCTACGAGGATTTGATCGTCATGACGGAGGAGCTTTTCACGGCCCTCTCCGAGCGTCTTTTCGGCAGCCTGAAATTCACCTACCAGGGAACGGAAATCGACCTGACCCGTCCCTGGAAGCGGATGACCGTCAAGGAAGCGATCATGGAACATTGCGGCGTCGGACCGGAAGTGCTGGAAGACGTCGCTCTGGCGGCGGCTTACGCCCGCAAGGCGGGCCTCGACATTCCTGAAAACATGTCCCTGGGCAAGGTGATGATGGCGATCTTCGATGAAAAAGTGGAGGATCGGATCATTCAGCCGACCTTTATAACCCAGTATCCCCTCGAAGTGTCCCCGCTGGCCCGGAAAAACGAGCGGGATCCCGCCTTCACAGACCGGTTTGAGCTGATCATCCACGGAAAAGAGATCGCCAATGCCTTTTCTGAGCTGAACGATCCGGCGGATCAGCGGGAACGCTTTCTCATGCAGCTTAAGCAGCGGGAAGGGGGGGACGAAGAGGCCCATGAAATGGACGAGGATTACATTTCCGTTCTCGAGTACGGTATGCCCCCCACGGCGGGGGAGGGAATCGGCATAGACCGTCTGGTCATGCTTTTCACCGATTCGGCGTCGATTCGTGACGTGATTCTCTTCCCGCACATGAGAACCAAAGAAGGGTGAACTTCTTCAGGATGGACAACTGATGGGTTCCTATGAACTGTTCATCAGCCTGAGATACCTCCGGGCACGGAGGAAACAGGTCTTTGTCTCGATCATTACCTTCATCTCCATCGCCGGGATTCTGCTGGGCGTGGCGGCGCTGATCATCGTCCTGGCCGTCATGAACGGGTTCGAAACGGATCTGAGGAACAAGATCCTGGGCGTCAACGCCCACGTAGTCCTCATGGAATACAGCGGTGCCATGAGGAACCCTTCGAAAGTGATCGATACGGTAAGTCAGGTCAAGGGGGTTGCCGGGGCGACCCCCTTCGTCTATGGCCAGGCCATGCTGAAAAGCGGCGCCAATGTCAGCGGGGTGGTGATCCGGGGGATCGATACGGACAGCGCCTCACGGGTCCTCCAGATCAACCGGATGCAGGAGGGAAGGATGGCCGACCTGCCGGTCCGGAACCGTCGTTCCCTGCCGGTGGAAGCACCCCTGGCGGATCTGCCCGGCGTCGTTTTGGGGAAGGAACTGGCGAAGAACCTGGGAACCGGTCTTTACGATACGATCAGCATGATTTCCCCCATGGGCATTGCGACGCCGATGGGGCTCGTTCCCCGGATCAAGAGATTCCTGGTGGTGGGGATCTTCGATTCGGGATTCTACGAGTATGATGCAAGCCTGGTTTTCCTGTCCCTTGAGGATTCCCAGGCTTTTCTCAACATGGGAGATCTGGTGACGGGTGTGGAAATCCGTGTCCGGGACATCTACCAGGCGGACCGGGTCGCCGAAGCCATCGGAACCCGGCTCGGTTATCCTTACTGGGTCAGGACATGGATGGAGATGAACAAGAACCTGTTTTCGGCCCTGAAGCTCGAAAAACGGGTCATGGCCATCATTTTGAGTCTCATCGTTCTGGTGGCGGCCTTCAATATCATCACGACCCTGATCATGGTCGTAATGGAGAAACACCGGGACATCGCCATTCTTAAATCCATGGGGGCCAGTTCGAAAGGGATCATGAAGATCTTCATTTTCCAGGGGGTGACCATCGGTTTTATCGGCACGTCTCTGGGTTGCGCCGTCGGTTTGGCCGTGGCCCTTCATCTATCGCGGATCTCTTCATTCATCGAGGGGCTTTTCGGGTTTAAAATACTTCCGGGCGATGTCTACTACCTAAGCGAACTGCCGTCGCGGGTCAACTACGGGGATGTGCTGCTGATCGCCCTGGGCACGCTCCTGATCAGTTTCCTGTCGACTATCTATCCTTCCTGGCGGGCGTCGAAACTGGACCCGGCGGAAACGTTGCGATACGAATGATGACGAAAGAAGGCATGACAGGGGGCCGCGACATGATCCGCCTCGATGGACTGACCAAGACATTCGTAAAGGACGGGAACCGGATCGAGGTTCTGCGGGGCATCGACCTGGAAATCGCGAGGGGCGATTCCCTGGCCGTTCTCGGGGTCTCCGGGGCGGGAAAGAGCACCCTGATCCATATCCTGGGAACCATCGACCACCCGAGTTCGGGCCGGCTTTACATCGACGGCGTCGATGTTTTCCAGAGGAATGAAAGAGAACTGGCCGATTTCCGCAACCGGAAGATCGGCTTCGTTTTCCAGTTTCATCATCTCCTGCCGGAATTCACCAGCCTGGAGAACGCCATGATGCCGGCTTTGATCCGCGGATTGTCCGGGGAAGAGGCAAGAAAAAAGGCCGGCGATATCCTGGAGGAATTGGGTCTCGGACACCGGTTGACCCATAAACCGGGAGAGCTTTCGGGCGGGGAGCAGCAGCGGGTGGCCCTGGCCCGGGCGATGGTCATGGAACCGGAGATTCTTCTGGCCGATGAACCGACAGGAAATCTTGACACGGAGACGGGAAAGAAGGTAGAAGACCTTCTGATTGCTTTCAACAAAATCAAAAACGTAACGCTGGTCGTGGTGACGCACAACAAGTCGCTTGCCGACCGGATGTCCCGGAGTATTGGATTAAGGGACGGAAGGGTGTATACCGGTGAATAAAAAGAACGTTTGCAAGGGGGGCCTGGTTTCTTTTTTCGTGGTGTTCATTCTGCTGGCCGGAGTGGCCGTCCATGCCCAGGAGGTGAAGAAGATCGCCCTCCTGCCGTTTTCCGTGCATGCCCCGTCCGAACCCCAGGTGCTCCATGAAAAAGTTTTTGGCTCCCTCGTCAGGGAATTGAAGAAAAGCAGCCTGATCCAGGTGGTCAGCGCCGGGCGGGTCGCGGGAACCGAAACCGGCGAGCCGGTCAGCGAAGCGAAAGCCATGGCTGTCGGCAAATCCCTGGGAGTGGATTATGTCCTCGGCGGAAGCATTTCCCAGTTCGGCAACATCATCAGCATCGATGTGCGGATTTACGATATAGCGCAACAGACGATGATCCCCGGTTTTTCCATCCAGGGCCGGGGGACGGAAACCCTTTCCACGTCCGTCCAACAGGTCAAGACGGCCATTCTGGCCAAAATCAACGTGGTTCAGCGGATCAGCCGGATCGAGTTCAGGGGAAACCGCAAGATCGGCGCAGGGGCCATCGAGCAGAAAATCAAAAGCGAACGGGGCGGTGTTTTCTTCGAGGAGACTCTGGCGGAAGACATTCGTGCCATCTACAAGATGGGTTATTTCGATGACGTGCAGGCCGATGTCGAGGACAGCCCCGAGGGAAAGGTAATTGCCTTCCTGCTCCAGGAAAAGGCCCTGGTTTCGGAGATTGTGATCAAGGGGAACAAAGAGGTCAGTACGAGCGACATTGAAGGGGTGCTGACGATCAAGGTCCGGCAGACCCTGAACACGGAGAAACTCCGGGAAGACCTGGAGAAGATCCGGGCCCTGTACGACAGCAAGGGCTATTACGACGCCGAAGTCAGGGACGTGGTCGAGAAGGAAGGGGAGAAGGACGTCCGCGTGGTCATCCAGATCAAGGAAAACGATCGTCTTTATATCCGGAAGATCAGCTTCGAAGGGAATCAGGCCTATACGACGAAAGAACTGACGAAGCTGATGAGTACGAAGGAGAAGGGCCTTTTCCATTTCTTCTCGGATTCGGGCCTTCTGAAGAAGGAACAGTTGAAGCAGGATGTCAACAAAATTACGGTCTTCTATCTCAATAACGGGTTTCTCAACGCCCAGTTGGGAGAACCGGATGTCACCCATGACAAAAAAGGGATTTATATCAAGATCCCGGTTGTCGAAGGGAAACAGTATCGGATCGGCAAGGTGGATATCGTCGGGGATGCGTTGAAGGTGTCCAAGGAGGATCTTCAGAAAGGCCTGAAGATGCGCGAAAAGGAGATCTTCGACCGCAGCGCCATCATCAAGGATATCGATTACCTGACCCAGGCCTGCAACGACGAAGGGTATGCCAATGCGGAGGTGATTCCCCTGACCAACGCCCACGAGCAGGAACAACTGGTGGATGTCACGTACCGGATGACGAAGAACCAGCTGGTTTATTTCAACCGGATCAACATTCTGGGGAACGACCGGACGCGCGATAAGGTCATCCGGCGCCAGCTCTCCATCGTCGAAGGGGATCTGTACAGCAAAACGAATCTGAAAAAGAGTTACAATGACATCACCCGTCTCCGCTACTTCGAAGAAGTCGACTTCCAGACGCAGAAAGGACCCGACGATTCGTTGACGGATGTGAATATCCGGGTCAAGGAAAAGCCGACGGGTATGTTCAGTGTCGGCGCCGGTTACAGTGCCGTGGATTCCGCTGTTTTCACGGCCCAGATTTCTCAGCAGAACCTCTTCGGGAGGGGGCAGTCCCTGGCCCTCAAGGCCAGCCTGGGTGCCAAGGTGACCAATTTCGATCTTTCCTTCATCGAACCCTGGCTCTTCGACATGCCCCTGTGGAGCAAGTTCGATGCCTGGGACATCGTCCGCGAGTATGATGAATATGACCTGGATTCGAAAGGGGCCGGTGTGACGCTGGGCTATCCTCTTTGGGGGCGTTTCTTCGGTTATGTCGGCTACCGCTTCAGCAAGAACGACATCAGCGACGTCGCCGAGGATGCGTCGACGGACCTCAAGGAGGAGGAGGGGAAGACGACCATGAGCAGTCTGACCCTGACGCTCACGCGGGATACGACGGACGACAACATGTTCCCCTCGAGGGGTTCGAAGAATACGCTCTCCACGGAATACACCGGAGGGTTTCTGCAGGGGGACGCCCAGTTCGTGAAGTACATGTTCACCTCCACCTGGTTTTTCCCCCTTCCCTTCGAGACGGTTTTCTCCATGCGCGGCCGGATCGGCTACATTCAGAAAACCGGCACGGACGATGAACTGCCCGATTACGAGCGTTTTACCCTGGGAGGGATCAATTCTCTCCGCGGTTTGCGCCGTATCGGTCCCAGATATGAAGGAACCGACGATGTCAAGGGCGGTACGACGATGCTCAACTTCAATTTCGATTATATTTTCCCCCTCATCAAGAGTGCGGGCATGAAGGGGGTCATTTTTTTCGATACGGGCAATGCCTGGGACGACACGTATGAACTCGGCGATATGAGAAAAACGGCTGGAATCGGGATTCGATGGTATTCGCCCATCGGACCCCTGCGCCTTGAATGGGGTTATGTTCTCGATAAGAAGGAAGACGAATCGCCTTCCCGGTGGGAATTTACTATCGGTATGTTCATGTAAGAGAAACGGAAAAATCGACGGAGATTGGGGGTAAACGATGAAAAAGATTCAAGGAGTGTGCCTAGCGATCGTGTTGGTGTTCGCTTTTGTGCTGGCAGGATTTCCCGTGCAGGCGGAAGAGAAGATCGGGTTTTTCAGTATGGATCAGGTGATGCGTGAATCCACGGAGGGGAAAAAGTCGATAGACGCCTTTATGAAGATGGCGGACAAGAGCAAGGCGGCGATCCAGGAAAAGGAGGCCGAACTGCAGAAATTGAAGGATGAACTGACGAAGCAGGGATCCCTCATGAAGCCCGACGTGTTGAAAGACAAGGAAATGGTCTATCAGAAGAAGGTGCGCGATTATCAGATCCTGGTCAAGGATTCCAATGAGGAACTCCAGGGAAAACAGCAGGAGATCGCCAAAGAATTCTATCCGGAGATTCTGAGAATCATCAAATCGATCGGAGAAAAAGAAAAGTACACCATGATCATCGATATTTCCACGTTCCCGGTCGCTCACTGGAACAAGGCGAACGATCTCACGAACAGGGTTCTCGATGAATTCAACAGAACCTTTAAACCGGGTAAGAAATGATGCTTCCATAAAAAGTCCGTTTGGGTCATTCCAAGAAACGCCGGCGGCGAAGAATCTCTTATCATATCATGATCTTTTGCGGAGCTTGTCCCTGAGGGCTGCGAAGGGTTCAGGGTGACGGGAGGCGTTTTTTTGATTTTTTACGGGGTCATCAGGAGATAGTGTGACCAATCTATATTCGAACGGTATTCCATTGTGAAAAAATCTATCAAGGATATTGCCGCCTTTGTGGGTGGCGCGGTTGTCGGGGATGGGGATGTTCTGATCGAGCATATCCGGCCCATCGACGAGGCAAAAGAGGGAGATCTCACGTTTCTGGCCAATCCAAAATACCGGGAATGGCTGGACGATACGGCGGCTTCGGCCATCCTGGTTTCGCCGGGCACGGAAGCGGCGGGGAAGAATCTCATCGTGGTCGAGGATCCCTATGTCTGCCTGGGGACGCTGCTCGCTGTGTTTTACCCGAATGAAACGTATCCCGCCGGAATTTCCGATAAGGCTCATATCGAGGCGGGGGCGGATGTTTCGGAGGCAGCGACGGTCTTTCATCATGTCACGGTTTGCCGGGGTGCGAAGATCGACCGGGGCGTCGTTCTTCATCCCGGTGTCTATGTCGGCGAGGAAGTGACTATCGGGGAGAACACGGTCGTCTATCCGAACGTGGTCCTTTACCGGCGAAGCCGGATCGGCAAGAGGGTGATTCTCCATGCGGGGGTGGTTATCGGCAGCGACGGGTTCGGTTTCGCAAGGCCCGGCGTCGGTAACGACAAGATACCCCAGGTGGGTTATGTCCGGATCGACGACGATGTCGAAATCGGTGCGAACACGACGGTCGATCGGGGAACCCTGGGGCAGACCTGGATCCGAAAAGGGGCCAAGATCGACAACCTGGTTCAGATCGCCCATAACGTGGTCGTCGGCGAGTACTCCGTCATCGCCGCCCAGACGGGCATTTCGGGGAGTACGAAACTGGGGAGCGGGGTTATTCTGGGAGGACAGACCGGCCTGGTCGGTCACATACACCTGGGTGACCATGCCATGGTCGGCGCCCAGTCCGGCGTACACGAAGATGTTCCGGCCGGGCAGGTTGTTTCGGGAAGCCCCCATATGCCGCACCGGGACTGGCTGCGGGTCATGGCCTCCCTGACGAGGCTGCCGGACATGCGTAAAACCCTGCAGGAGATGCAGAAGAAAATAGAAGAACTGGAAAAAAAGTAAAAGGAAACAGAATTGAATGAACATACATCCGACCGCGATTATTTCTCCGGAAGCTCAACTGGATGAAGGCGTTACCGTAGGACCCTATTCCGTCATCGGTCCTGAAGTTCGAATCGGCAAGAATACGGTGATCGGTCCCCATGTCGTCATCGAACGTTTGACCGATATCGGGGAGTCCTGCAAGATCGATCAGTTCGCCTCCATCGGAGGCGATCCCCAGGATTTGAAGTACCGGGGAGAAAAGACAAAAGTCATCATCGGCAATTTCAACACGATTCGGGAATTCGCGACCATCAATCGTGGAACGGTTTCGGATATCGGCGTGACGATCATCGGTGATTACAACCTGCTGATGGCGTATTCCCATGTAGCCCACAACTGTAAACTCGGCAATCGTATCGTTTTAGCCAACTCGGCCAATCTGGCGGGTCATATCCATGTGGATGACTATGCCATCGTCGGCGGCCTGACGGGGATTCACCAGTTTACCCGGATCGGCGCCCACTGCATTATCGGCGGGGCTTCGGCGGTCAACAAGGATGTGCCGCCCTTTACGATGGCTTCGGGAAACCATGCGAAACTCTACGGCCTGAACCAGATCGGATTGAGGCGCAGGGGGTTCGGGGAAGAAACGATCTCGGCGCTGAAGCAGGCCTACCGGATCATGTTTCGCATGTCCCTTTTAAAAAAGGACGCCATCCGAAAGGTGAAAGACGAGGTGCCCGATTGTCCCGAGGTCCGTCAGTTCCTCGAATTCATCGAGGGATCAACGCGGGGGATATGCCGTTAGAAATGGCTGACCGGACGGTGCCGGAAATTCTTTCGCGTGATGAAAACATGATTCAGGCACCCTGTTCGAAATTCCGTTTTCCGATTGATTCCATCGAAGAAGAGTTCATCCATGCCTCCTGAATCCGGTGCAGGTTTCCCGCAGACAGGGGAGACACGGGGACGTTACCGGATCATGATTGTAGCGGGGGAAGCTTCCGGTGATCTCCATGGGGCTTACCTGGTGCGGGCCATGAAAGAGATGGACCCTTCGCTGTCCTTTTACGGTGTCGGCGGGGAGAAAATGAGCCGGGAAGGGGTCCGGCTGCTTGCGGATTCTTCGGATCTGGCGGTGATGGGTCTGGTCGAGGTTTTTTCCCGGTTGAAATTCATCCTGGGGGTGATGAATAAGCTGAAGAGAAGCTTGGAGACCGAGCGCCCCGATCTGGTTGTTTTGATCGATTATCCCGGCTTCAACCTTTCGCTGGCGAAGGCGGCGAAGAAAAAAGGCGTCAAGGTTTTTTATTATATCAGTCCGAAAGTCTGGGCCTGGCGGAAGGGACGGATCAAAACGATTCGCCGTGTTGTGGACCGGATGGCCCTGATTTTCCCCTTCGAAGAGGAAATTTTCCGGGAGGCCGGTGTCCGGGCGACCTTCGTTGGTCATCCTCTCCTCGACGAAATCGAAATAGCCGGGACGGCAGATGAAATCAGGTGCGACCTGGGACTGGCGGAGGAAAAGAGGACCGTCGCACTCCTGCCGGGCAGCCGGGAAAGCGAAGTGCGTGCGCTTTTGCCGGGGATGGTCGGTGCGGCGAAGATCCTGACGGCCCGATTTGGTTCCGGCATACAGTTCGTACTCCCCATGGCGTATACCCTGTCCCCGGAGTGGATCGAGGGGATCGCCGTGTCCTCCGGTGTGCCGATTCGCCTGGTCGCCGGCCGGACCCACGAGGTCCTGTCCGCTGCCGATGCCGCGATCGTGGCTTCCGGTACAGCCACCCTGGAGACCGCTCTCCTTGTAAAACCGATGGTAATCGTTTATAAGGTTTCTCCCCTGACATTTTTCCTGGGGAAACGGGTGGTCAGGGTGAAGCATATCGGCCTTGCGAATATCGTTGCCGGGCGAACCGTCGTTCCCGAGCTGATCCAGCAGGATTTTACGGCGGAGCGCGTGGCGGATGAAGTGACGCGAATCCTGGTCGATCAAAACGTCCGGGACACGATGATAAGGGAGCTGTCGGAAATCAGGGCGCGTCTCGGTAACCCGGGGGCAGCCCGGAGGGCGGCCCGGCTGGCCTGTGACATGTTAGGATAGGAATCGAAGGTGGATATCTATAAACGACTTTTACGATTGGCAAAAAAGCAGATTCCGAGGTTTCTGCTGGCCGTGTTCTGTATGGTTCTCGTCGGAGCCGCCACATCGGCGGCGGCGTTTCTGATCAAACCGGCCTTGGATGACATCTTTATCAACCGGAAGGAAACGAGCCTTTACTGGATTCCGATTGCCGTAATCATCGTCTATTTTCTCAAGGGAGCGGCCAACTACGGCCAGCACGTCCTGATGAGCTATATCGGCAACCGGATCGTTGCCGACCTTAGAAACAAGCTCTACCAGAGCATCCAGGCCCAATCCCTTTCCTTCTTCACGAAGAATCCCACGGGTACCCTGATATCCCGGGTGCTCAATGATGTCGCCCTCGTTCAGGGAACGGTATCGGAGGCTCTGACCAGCATTTTCAAGGATACCTTCACGCTGATCGGCCTGGTCGGCGTTGTTTTTTACCGCGACTGGAAGCTGGGTTTGATTGCCATGACCATCTTTCCCCTGGCGATTTACCCGATTGTCAAAATCGGCAGAAAAATCCGGAAGACTTCGACGAAGACGCAGATCACCATGGGCAGCCTCACGGCTCTGCTCCAGGAAACGATTTCCGGCAGCCGGATCGTGAAGGCCTTCGGCATGGAAGCCTATGAGACGGCACGATTCAGCAAGGAAAACGAGCGTCTTTTCCGCCTGATCATGAAAAACGTGACGATCAAGACTCTGACCAGTCCGGTCATGGAATCCCTTGCCGGAGCAGGTATTGCCGTAATCGTTTTTTACGGCGGATACCAGGTCATTCAGGGAACGTCCACGCCGGGCAACTTCTTTTCGTTCCTCGCGGCGCTTCTGATGCTCTACGAGCCGGTTAAGCGGCTCACCAATGTCAACAACACGATCCAGCAGGGCATTGCCGCGGGAACCCGTGTTTTTGGAATTATCGACCTTGTCCCCGAAATCAAAGACCGTGAAGACGCGATCTCCCTAAAGCCCATCCGGAAGGGAATTTCACTGCGCGATGTCAGCTTCGCCTACGAGAAAACCCCGGTTCTGAAACACATCGACCTGGATATCCGGGCCGGTGAGGTGGTGGCTTTCGTCGGCATGAGCGGCGGGGGAAAGACCACCCTGGTGAATCTCATTCCCCGCTTCTATGACGTGACGGAAGGGCGGGTTCTCATCGACGGACGGGATATAAGGGATGTGACGATAGAATCCCTCATTTCCCAGGTCGGCATCGTTACCCAGCAGACGTTTCTCTTCAATGACACGGTCAGAAACAATATCGCCTACGGGGACATCCAGACGTCGGACGAGAAGATCGTCGAGGTTGCGAAGGCCGCCAATGCCCACGGTTTCATCATGAACCTGCCCAACGGTTACGATACGGTGATCGGGGAACTGGGGGTCAAGCTTTCCGGGGGGGAGAGGCAGCGGATCTCCATCGCCCGGGCGCTTCTCAAGGATGCCCCCATCCTGATCCTCGATGAAGCGACATCCTCCCTCGATACGGAGTCCGAGGTGGAAGTCCAGGAGGCCCTGGAAAACCTTATGAGGGGCCGGACCACGCTGGTCATCGCCCACCGGCTTTCGACGATCCGTAACGCGGATCGGATCGTTGTCCTTGTGAATGGTGAAATAGTCGAAGAGGGGAGTCACGAAGACCTCATTTCCCGGCAAGGCGAGTATTTCCGGCTGTACCAGATGCAGTTCCGCGAAGGGGACCAGGAAGTGCCCGCAGCGGGAAACGGCGGGACGGTTTCGTAAGACATGGCGGGAATCAAAGGGAACGTCGGCAGAAACGGAGGAACCATCGGGGAATGAAAAAAAAGGACATGCGTGGGGCCGTCGAAGCGATCTGGTCGAAAGAGAGAATCGGTTATCAACCCTTCGAAATTTTCCTCAGAGTCGTCTCTTTGCTGTACCGCCTGCTGATATTCCTGAGGAATCGTTTCTACGACATGGGTCTTCTCCGCCGGGAGAGGTTGCCGTGCAAGGTCGTCAGCGTCGGGAACATTACCGCCGGGGGGACGGGTAAGACCCCCGTGGTGATCTACCTGGCCCGCCTTCTCAAGGAGAAGGGCTTCCGGCCGGCGGTGCTCAGTCGCGGCTACAAGGGAAAGGCGAAAGCGCCGATCAATGTCGTATCCGACGGGAACCGCCTGTTCATGAAGGCGGAAGATTGCGGGGACGAGCCGTTCCTGATCGGGAAATCCGTTGCCGGCGTTCCTGTCCTGACCGGCCCCAAGAGGGTTATAACGGGGCGGGTTGCCGTTGAGCAGTTCGGGGCGGATGTCCTGATTCTCGACGATGCCTTCCAGCACCGGCAGCTGGCCCGGGATCTCGATATCGTCCTGGTGAGCGCGGGAAGACCCCTGGGAAACGGTTTTTTGCTTCCGGCAGGGCCGCTGCGGGAATCCCCCGCATCTTTGAAACGGTCGGATTTGATCGTTCGGACGGGTGACGACGCCGAAGTCGTTTCCCTTTCCGTGTCCGGGCCGGAGTTTCGCGCCCGTCACCGGGCGGCGGCCGTTATCAATGCGGCGACGGGCCTTGATTTTCCACTGGAGGATCTTCGGGGGCAAAGGGTTTATGCCTTCTCCGGTATCGCCTACCCCGAGGCTTTCCGTAAAACCTTGACGGCGGCCGGTGCCGTGGTCGTCGCTCTCCTGCCTTTTCCCGATCATCACGTCTACAGCCGGGAGGATATCCGGGAGATCCAGAAAAGAGCGGAGGAAGAAAAAGCCGACCTGATCATGACGACGGAAAAAGACGGCGTGAAGTTAAACCGTTTCCACATGTTCCTGGAGAAGATCCACCTTCTTCGCATCACCATGGATTTTACCCCCGACGAAAAGGCCTTTTCCGATGCGGTTCTGGAAAAACTGGGTCATCCACAGGCGGATTGAGATCCATGACGGCGGAGGCGGCGTGATGTTGAACGGCGGAAAACAGTGTGTCATGATACCCGATGAGATCAGGAGCGATGCATAAACACGACAGAAACGGAGATATACCGATCGAAGTGGTCGTCGGATGCTTCGGCCTGATTCCTTCGTATCTGAGGAAAACATTGTTCAGAGGATTGTGGAGGCTTTTCTACCATCTTTCGCCGCGGCATCGTTTTATCGCCGTTCACAATCTTCACCGGTCTTTTCCCGACAAGTCCATGGCGGAAATTGTGAAAATCGCGAAAGGGGCCTATCGGAATCTGGCGTTTGTGTCGGCGGAATTCTTCGATTTGCCGCGCCTGGACCCGGAACGCCTGAACCGTATTCTGGAAATCGAGGGAATGGAAAACCTTCAGACGGCCCTGGGGAAAAAAAAGGGGATTCTGCTCTTCGGCGCCCATTTCGGAAACTGGGAACTGATGGCAGTGGCGGCATCACAGTTTACCGGTCCCATGACCGCCATTTACCGGCCTCTGGACAACCCCTTCCTGGACCGCGTCGTGAGGTATGTCCGCTCTTCGACGGGCAATATCGTCGTTCCGAAGCGCCGGGCCATGCTGCAGATGTTACGTGCCCTCGACAAGGGCGGTGCGGTCGGCGTTCTCATCGACCAGAACGTGTCCTGGAGAGAGGGGATTTTTGTCGATTTTTTCGGCAGGCCCGCCTGTACTACGGACGGATTGGCCCAGATGGCGCTCAGAACGGAAGCCCCGGTGATTCCGGCTTTTATCGTGCGGAAGTCAGACGGACGTTACCGGCTGATCATCGGGGAAGAGGTGGAAATGGTCCGGACTGGTGACCGGGATGATGACGTCCGGGTCAATACCCAGAAATTTACCGGGGTGATCGAGGACATGATTCGTCAATATCCGGATCAATGGTTATGGCTGCACAACCGCTGGAAAACAAAGGTTCATCAGCTTCGGAAGCGATAACCCGGCCGATGACCTTTACGGACAGGGTGCCGCCCTCCGGGCTGGATTAGATAGAGGCACTTTAGTGAAGAAAGAAGATGAAAATTTCCATTCGTACGTCCCGGCGCATTGAAGACGCGCGCAACATTCTCGTCCGGGGCACAAACTGGATCGGCGATGTCATCATGACCCTTCCCGCCATGGCGGCCATCCGCAGGGCATTCCCCGGTGCCCGGATCAGCGTCCTGGCGAAACCCTGGGTGGCGGATATCTTTTCTCTCTGCTCCGACGTCGACGAGGTGATCCTTTACCGGTCTCCCGGCGTTCATGCGGGTGTCGGCGGGATTTTGCGCCTGGCCGGTGAACTCAGGGAAAAGAAATTTGATGCGGCCATCCTCCTGCAGAACGCGATCGAGGCGGCGATCATCTCGTTTCTGGCGGGGATCCCCGTGCGGGCCGGATACAATTCGGACGGCAGGGGCCCCCTGCTGACTCATTCGGTCAAGCGGACCCGGGCCGTCCGCCGGATTCATCAGGTGGATTACTACCTGGAGATGGTCAAAACCCTGGGGTGCGTGGACGGCAGCCGGGAACTTCACCTGACCCTGACACGGGCGGATCAAAACCGGACCGATGAGATCCTGCGCTCTTACGGGATCGACCCGGATGCTTTTCTTGTCGGCATTGCGCCGGGGGCGACGTTCGGGGCGGCCAAAAAGTGGTTTCCGGATCGCTTTGCCGCCGTGGCGGGCCGTCTGACCGATGAATTCTCCGCCCGGGTGCTCCTGTTCGGAAGCGCCGGTGACCGGGAAAGCACCGAGGGAGTTGCCCGATACGCACGTCATACCCTGACGGACCTGGCGGGAATGACCACCCTGCGGGAAGCGATCTCCCTGATCTCGCGCTGCCGTCTGTTTATATCGAATGATTCCGGATTGATGCATGTTGCAGGGGCACTCGATGTGCCGACCGTGGCGGTTTTCGGTTCGACCAATCCCGTCACGACGTCCCCTTTGGGCAAAAACAGCATCGTCGTGCACAAGGACCTCGCCTGCAGTCCCTGTCTGAAAACGACCTGCCCGACGGATTTCCGATGCATGGAGATGATCGGAGTGGAAGACGTTTATGGAGCGGCGCGATGGATGATTTCCCGGTAACGCTTTCCCGTGCCGTCTTCATGGACCGGGACGGCACGATCAACGAGGAAGTCGGCTACCTGAGCCGTCTGGACCAGATGAAACTCTTCCCCCGGTCGGCGGAAGCGATCCGGTTGCTCAACCGGGAGGGAATCAAGGTGGTCGTCGTGACCAATCAATCCGGCGTGGCGAGGGGGTATTTCGGTGAGGATTTCGTCTCCGAGGCCCATGCGTTTCTGCAGGAAAGTCTTCGACGGGAGAAGGCGTTCATCGATGCCTTTTACTACTGTCCCCACCACCCCACGGAGGGGGCATTCCCTTATCGCCAGGCCTGTTCATGCCGGAAACCCGAGGCGGGGATGCTGCTGCGGGCATCCCGGGATCTGCATATCGACCTGTCCCGGTCTTACATGGTCGGAGACGTGATGAAGGACGTCAGGGCCGGTAAAAAAGCGGGGACGAAGGGCATCCTGGTCAAAACGGGTTACGGTGCGGGGGAGAAAACGGACGAGGACCCGGTTCCGGACTATGTTGCCGTGGATCTTCTGGACGCGGTTAATTGGATTCTGGAGGATCTGGCGCGGTGAATATCCTGATCGTCAAATTGAGCGCCGTCGGGGATGTGATCCATACCCTCCCGTCCCTTTCCGCCTTGAGGAAACGCTTTCCCGACGCCCATATCACCTGGGTGATCGAAGAGGCGGCGGCGGAGATTGTCCGGGATCACCCGGATCTCGACCGGGTTATTGTTTCCCGCAGGAAAGGCTGGTGGAAGGAGATCCGGTCGGGCCGATTCAGAAAGCCGTTGCGCGAGATGAAGACATTTCTGGGGAATCTCCGCGACCGGCACTTCGATCTCGTGATCGATCTTCATGGCCTGTTCAAAAGCGCCGTCCTGGTCTTTCTGAGCCACGGCGGAAGAAAGATCGGCTATGACAGCTATCAGGAACTGAGCGGTTTTTTTTACAACGAAAAAATACCGGAAGATATGAACAAACATGCCGTGGACCGCTACCTGGATTTCGCCGGATATCTGGGTGCCGCCGTGACGCAGCCGGAGTTCAGGATCGCCGTCGGCAAAGAAAACCGGAAACGGGTCGATGAACTCCTGGAGGCACACGGGATTGCGGGTCCCTTTATCGCCCTGAATCCTGTGGCCTATTGGGATACCAAGCTTTGGGAGGATGAGCGTTTCGCCGCTCTCTGCGACCGGATTGACGAAGCATATGGAATACCGGTGGTCCTGACCGGGCAGCAGGCACCCTCCCTGGAGAAAATTCGGTCCCTCAGCCGGCGGGGAGTGATCAACCTGGAGGGACAAACGACGCTCAAAGATCTGGCGGAGCTCTACCGGCGCGCAACCCTCCTGATCACGACGGATTCCGGGCCCATGCACCTGGCCGCCGCAATGGGAACCCCCGTCGTGGCCCTTTTCGGGCCCACGGACCCGAAGCGGACCGGACCCTACGGTTCCGGTCACCGGGTTATCCGGGAATCTCTTCCCTGCGCGCCCTGTTTCCTGAAGAAATGCCGGGAGATGACCTGCATGAAAAATATTACGGTAGAGGCGGTCTTCGAGGAAACGGGGAAAGCGATCAAAGAACGGCTATAGATTGTCCAGGCTGCGTTTAACGGGTAAACCGGTTTTTGGGTTGCATCTTCGGCGTCCCCTGCCTGTTTTCTTTTCGCCGGTAGTATTGAAAGGTGTTCCGTCCGCTGTCCTTTGCCGCATACATGGCGATATCGGAATTCTTCAGGAGAATATCCAGGTTGTCCCCATGCTCCGGGTAGACGGCGATGCCGATGCTCGGGGTGATCCGGATTCTATGATCGTCCAGCAAAAAGGATTCGTTGAACGCGTTCACGATTTTTTCGGCGATCCGGTCCGCGTTTTCGATCCTTCCCAGCGACGGCAGCAGGAGAATGAATTCGTCGCCGCCGATGCGCGCGACCGTGTCGCCTTTCCGAAGCAGGTTTGTCAATCTCTGGCCGACAGCCTGGATCAGCAGATCCCCCACATAATGTCCCTGGGTGTCGTTGACCTCCTTGAACCGATCCAGATCGATCATCATGACGGCGAAACGCTCCCTGTTTCTTTTTGCCTGGGTCAACGCCAGAACCAGCCGGTCATGAAACAGCCTCCGGTTTGGCAACCCCGTCAGGGTATCCTGGAAAGCGAGCTTTTTGACCAGTTCTTCCGCCTGCTTGCGACGGGTGATGTCCTGAAACAGGATCCGGTAACCCAGTGGGCGCCTTTTGGCATCGGTCATGAGGAAGATGGATGTTTCCGTGTGCAGGACACTCCCGTTTTTCCGGAGGAGCACGTAATCGATGCGCCGCCTGGGCAGGCCCGTCCGGCAGACATGATTCAGGGCTGTGGAAAACTGATCACGGGAAGGATTGTCCATGAGCTTGCCGCACGTTAATTCTTTTATTTCCTCCCGGGTATATCCGAGGGCCGTGCAGAACGGGGAGTTGAAGAAAAGAATCCGGCCTTCAAGGTCCATTTCACAGTAGAACAGGTTGATCTCCTCGAGGATCAGGTTGTACTTTTCCACTTCTTTGCGGAGTTTCGCCAGATCTTCCGAACACTGCTTCAACTGCCCCTCGAGGGCTCTCGTGTACCGATCTTCCATGGGATGCAAGAGTTTTCTCTGTTCTGATGGAATCAAATGTCCGGATTGTTAAGGAGTTCCTCTACGGCCTGCAGCATGTCTTCCAGGTGGAACGGCTTGGAGAATGTGCGATGCGCGCCCATGCAGGAAGCCGTTTTCAGATCTTCCAGGGCTCCGAAATGACCGCTTCCGGTCATGGCGATGATTTTCAAAGACGGGTGGCGATTCCGCAGTTCGAGAATGGTTTCCAGGCCGTTCTCTTCCGGCATGATCAGGTCCGTGATGACCAGGTCGGCAGGATTGTCCATCTGCCTTTCCAATGCCTCGCGGCCGTTGGTCGCTTCCATGACGCCGTAGCCCATGCTGTCGAAGTACTCGACCAGCACGTCTCGAATGGTATCGTCGTCATCGATGATTAGAATTCTGGGCATATGGATTCCTTCCTCCCCTCCCTACTTTACAAGCATGACGGGACTCTCAGACAGCAGAGCGACCTTGTAACTGATGGTGCCCCAACTCTGAATGGGGTTTTTCAGCTCCACTTTATGAGAGTTCATGATGATCAGGCCGATATCGTTTTCCCTGCTGAACTTGAGAATTTCCTGGACTCGGTTGCCATACGAGATATGGGGAACGATGTGGACCGGCTTCCCCTCGTACGTGGCGATCAGGTTTTGCATCTGTTTCTGCGCCCGTTTTTCCAGTTTGTTGTAAAAATCCTCGTATTCAGTGAAGGTGGTGTCCGCGATGATCTCGACCACGTGGAGCAGATGGATGGTGCTTTTGTATTTTGTCGCGATATTTGTGGCGATTTCAAGAGGACTGGCGTGTTTCTTGGAAAAATCCGTCGGGACGAGAATTTGGCTGAACATGAAATAAACCTCCTGGTAAAAACCGAAAGTCGGGAAAATCCCCCCTTCGATAGCGTTTCAATCATTCCGGGGAACGATCCGCAACGTCATGACAGGACATCGTCTGTTTTCCATTGCATGCCGAAAGGGCATCACGTTGACATCAGGACAAGTAACGATAAAAAAACGCCAGTATGACCAGAACCAGGACAGCGATAAAAATCAGGTGACTTTTCTTCCATGGGCGCGATGCCATGATCCAGGCGCCGCAGGATTTACAGCGGCTCCAGCGGGAAGCGAGGGCGGCCCCGCACCCGGGGCAGGAAAAAGCCGCCCGGGACGACTCGCCCGCTCTTTTCTCCAGGCTTTTTCCGATTTCTTTACGGACATCATAGTACCAGTCGCAATTCGTGGTTGGACACTTTCCCCCGGGAGGATTGTCGTCCGTCCAGATAAACTGCTTTGCGCATTTCGGGCACGTGATCTTCTGCATGGGTCCCAAGGGATTTTGTCAGGTTGAAAAACAAGTGAAATTTACTATAAACATCATATCTTTTCAAGGGTTAAATATTCCACTGACCGGGAGGGGGCTGGAACGAGACAATCCCCTTCCCGGTATGTAAGCGATTTATTTTGAATAAGCCCGATGGTTGTGTTATACAACGGTCACTTTACGGAAGATCGGGCCGGTTTTGATCTTCCGGGGGGAGGGAAATGAAAAGTTCCTTTCTGGATTTCCTGAAGTCGCAAAAAATGACCGCTCCCATGAGAAAGGCTTTAGAGGTCTGGATCGTGGCGGGCTTCGTCGTCCTGACGGCCGCGTCGTTTACCTATATGGAACTTGTGACCAGCGCGGAAGGACAATTTCCCTTTTTCCATCTGGGATGCCTGCTCATCGGGGGTCTTACCGTCGTGTCCCTGAAACACCGTTACAGAAAAATCTACATCAGCGAAGCCGTCGGTGCCTTCGCCCTTTTTGCCGTTCTCATGTCCCTTTTCACCGCACCGGTTGCGGAAGCCTTACGGAACATCGTTCGCTGAAGGCGGTTCCCCGATTTAGAAGCACGCCCGTGGAAAAAATTTCATTTCTCCGGCTGAAAGATTTTATCGAAAAACGCCTGCTTTTTCTTCGGATAATACAGCGCCCCCCCGTGATCGATGATCAATTTCCCTTCCAGATGGTCCATTTCATGTTGAACGACCCGGGCGACGTAATCGCTGTACCGTTTGGCGATCTTGTTGCCTTTTCCGTCATAGGCCCGCAACTTGATTTCCGGATAACGGGCGATTTCAACCTGAATGTCGGGACAGGACAGGCAACCCTCCAATGCGGATACAAGGTCTCCTCTCGCCTGGGTGATTCGCGGATTAATGAGAACTTCGTAATCTTCCGGTTTCTTGGACCAGTTTCTTTCGTCGAAGCCCTTGTTCCGGAAAACGACGATCCTTTTGAGAATGCCGATTTGGGGCGCGGCGAGTCCCACGCCGTCATCCCGGGTCAGGAAAGTGTCGACAAGCGTCCTGACCATTTCCTGTTCCTCCCGATTGAGCGGCAGAGACAGGTCTTCGCAGGTTGTCCTGAGGATCCGGATGGATTCTTCGTCTATCTGGTCATCCGACCACAGGGTATAGATTTTTTGATCCGACATGCCTTTTACTCCTTTGTGGATATGCCAAGGAGCCCCCTATATCACCGATGAAGTTTTCCCGCAAGGGCTTGTGATTTCAAACTATTCGTGATAGGAAACCGGCTTTCGGGGAAGATGGCGGTTGATCCCTCTTTTCCCGGCGGGGGCGATCGATTCGGAACGGGGGCGGGGAGGGTGTCTTGATTCATCGTGTTATCGGTTATCGGGCCAGGCAGGAATTCGCCGCAGCCATGCGGTTCGACGAGAAGGAACATCCGCAGATTCCGCCGGCGGGGACGGCGCCGCCCCCCAGGCTTCTGTACCTGCATGTGCCTTTCTGTGAGAGGCTTTGTCCCTATTGCTCGTTCAACCGGGTTGTCTTCGAAGAAGACCTGTGCCGCCGGTACTTCGATGCTCTGAGGAAAGAGATCCGTCTGTATCGGGAACTGGGCTATACGTTCGGAGGCATCTATGTCGGCGGCGGAACGCCGACGGTCCTGATCGAAGAACTGGCCGAAACCCTGGCGGTTGCCCGGGACTGTTTCCCGATCCGCGAAATTTCCGTGGAAACCAATCCCAACCACCTGACGGAAAAAAAACTGCTCCGCCTGCGGGATTCGCACGTGAATCGCCTGTCCGTGGGGGTTCAGAGTTTCGATGACGGCCTTCTGAAGCGGATGGACCGCTACGAGAAATACGGAAGCGGTGAAACCATCGCCCGCCGGTTGAAGGAACTGAGAGGGGTTTTCGATACCCTCAACGCCGACATGATCTTCAACTTTCCCTCCCAGGACCTGGATATGCTGAAACGGGACCTGGACATCTTGACGGATATTGAAGCCGAGCAGGTGACGTTTTATCCCCTGATGATTTCGGATATGACCCGCCGGAAGGTCGTCGACGCCCTGGGGAACGTGAACGGCGGAAACGAGAAGCGATTCTATCGCGAGATCGTGCGGAGGCTCGTTCCGGCTTACCGGTTTTCCTCCGCCTGGTGTTTTTCCCGCAAGGGGACCATGATCGATGAGTACATCGTCGACTACGACGAGTATGCCGGCCTGGGGAGCGGTTCCATCGGATATCTGAACGGAATCTGCTATGCCAACACGTTTCATATTCCCGCCTATATCGACCAGGTCAACCGGGGACGGCTTCCCCTGATGGCGACGCGTACCTTCTCGCTTCGCGACCGGGTTCGCTACGATTTTCTGATGCGCCTGTTCGGAGGATCGCTCAACCTGAAGGGACTCGAAGAGAAATATCCCGGCCGGCTTTATCGGGTCCTCTGGTTGGACCTGGCTCTCTTCTCCCTGATCGGCGCCATCCGGTACACGGGGGAGGATTATCGCCTGACCGATCAGGGGCGTTACGCCTGGGTGATCATGATGCGGGAGTTCTTCACGGCGGTCAATAACTTCCGCGATTTCTGCCGCGGCGGACTCGGTGGTGGGAACACCCCTGCCTGACCGGATCGGCAAAGGATGCCGATCCCGCCGGAGTCGAAGAATCTCCTGCGATGTTGGATCCTTCCCGTTTACTCGGAGTGACGAATCGGACATTTTCTGACTTGCACGGATTTCTCAATCTCCCTTTTTGGGCGCTTTTCCGGAAGATTGTGGATAAAAATCCCGTGTCGGCGAAGATTAAATCGGGGAATTGCATTGACAGGCCATTTCCTTTGTGATTAATGTTTTCTACGGGTGCGTAACGTACGTCCGGTTTGGTGAAATTCACCCACCCAAATCATTTGCCGGGGCAGGATGTTTTTCCATCACGGAACAGCGCCTTTTCGGAAAGAATAATCGAAACCATCTGAGGTGAATAAAATGCCCGAAAGCACATATGATTTAATCGAACTGGTGGGGGTCAGCGACGTGTCCTGGGAAGAGGCGGCAAAAAACGCCATCGCAGCGGCATCCAAAAGCATCCAGGATTTGAGGATCGCCGAGGTGACGGGGCAGGATGTGACCATTGAAAATGGAACGATCAAAACCTACCGGGCAAGGATGACGGCTTCTTTCAAATATATTCATTTCTAGTTGTCCGGAACCGGGACAACGGGCGGAACCAATTGGGTAAGGGCAAACGGGTCCTGCCCGACGGGGGGCAGGCGGATTGCCGGCTGTTCTGTGCCGGGTTGGCGGAGGAGTCCGCGCGGCGGTATGCGATGCTGCCGGTCCTCCTTTCGGACCGGGTATCTCCCTGTCGGGTTGCATCCCGGGTTCTTCGTGTTTGTCAGGTCCGTTTTCTTTACGGTTTTTTTATACCCTCCTCGATCATTGGCGCTCTTATCCCTATCCCTTCTTGCGAAGTTTCCGTTTGCCCTGTTCCCGGCTCTTTTCCGATTCATTATCCGGAACGGTGAAACGATCAAACGATCGGCCTTGTCCTCCGGATGTCTTGACGGGACGATGAGGATGACTGGATTATCAACCTGATAAAAGAGAATCGCCGTCCTCTCTGATCTGACGGCGGAGGGTGTTGCGGGCCGGCAGACGCCGGCGGGGAAAAAGTGGATCAATCACAGGACAAAACAACAGAGCCGTTTACCAGCAGGAGGTTTCATGATGGGTCAATATGAACGTCGTCTCGGTCGGAGGGGCTGCCCCCGATACCCGGGAATTTCAATCGTTTTTTCCTTTCTGTTTTTCATGGTTTTCCTTGGTTCCACCGCGATGGCCGCCCCCGTCGCCGTAAGTCCCTCGGTGCCGTCTTTCGCGGACCTGACGGAAAAGTTAAGTCCCGCCGTGGTGAATATCAGTACGACCAAAATTCTGAAAAGTCAGCGTATTCCCGGTGGGAACCTGCCCTTCGGCCCCTTCGGCAACGATGAGTTCTTCCGCCGTTTCTTCGGGGACCAGCCGGAGAGAGAGTATAAGCAGAACAGCCTCGGCTCCGGCTTTATCATCAGTGCCGACGGCTATATATTCACCAATAACCATGTGGTCGAAAAGGCGGATAAAATCAAGGTGAAGCTGTCCGACGGCCGCGAGTACGACGGCGAAGTCAAGGGAAAAGACGCCAATACGGATATCGCTCTCATCAAAATCAAGCCGACCGCTCCCCTGACGGCGGTGGCGTTCGGAGATTCCGACCGGGTTCGCCCCGGTGACTGGGTTTTCGCCATCGGCAACCCCTTCGGTCTCGATCATACCGTGACCGCCGGGATCATCAGCGCCAAGGGACGCGTGATCGGGTCCGGTCCCTACGACAATTTCCTCCAGACCGACGCGTCGATCAATCCCGGCAACAGCGGCGGTCCCCTGTTCAACATGAAAGGCGAGGTGGTCGGAATCAATACGGCCATTGTCGCCCAGGGCCAGGGAATCGGCTTCGCCATTCCGATCAACATGGCCAAGGCGCTTCTGCCCGATCTCAAGGGGAAGGGATATGTCACACGGGGCTGGCTCGGTGTTTCCGCCCAGGATGTGACGGACGATATCGCCAGGAACCTGAAGCTCAAGGAATCCAGGGGAGCCCTGGTCAGCGAAGTCTTCGAGGGTGATCCGGCCGACAAGGGGGGAATCAAGGCGGGGGATGTGATCCTGGGAATCGAGGGTAAACCGATCGACGATACCCGCGGTCTTTTGATGGCCGTCGCCGGGCTTCCCGTGGGGAAGAAGGTGAACGTCCGGATCTGGCGGGACGGCGAGGAGAAAACCCTGGCGGTGTTGATTGCGGAACGGAAGGATGGAAAGCGCATCTCCGGTTCAGACAGGCTTTCGGAGACGTTCGGGATGACGGTTCAGGAAATTACCCCGGAGATGATGAAATACTTCAAACTGCCGGCCAAAACAGGGGTGATCATTACGGACGTCGTCAGCGGAGGTGCCGCGGACGATGCAGGACTCCGTCCCCAGGACATTATCCTGGAAATCAACCGGCAAAAAATCACCTCCCCGGAGGATTACGCGGAAATCCTGTCCCGCAGGACGGCGGACGGAACCTATCTGTTGCGCATCAAGCGGAACGGGGCCTTCTTCTTTGTGACGCTTTCCCTGCCGGAAGAAAAAAAGCCCTGATACTCTGTTCCGTTCCGGCGGGATAGAAACGGGGGGCAAATGAGCGAAAAGGGGGGAACGGTCACGTCGCCGTTTCCCCCTTTTTTGTGCCTTGACGGGAAAAGGGAGAATCGATAAGGGTATGACGTTTTAAAAAAGAAATGAAGGAGAAGCACATGATACAGTCGTCGACCTGTCCCGAACCGGTCTTCAAACCGGGCGATCGGTTTCTGGATTTCGAGATCACGCGGGTGGAGCCCCTGCCGGACGTTCGTCAGACGGCCTACGAGATCCGGCATTTGCGGACCGGAGCCGGGATTCTTCACCTGCATAACGATGATCCGGAGAACCTCTACGCAATCTGTTTCCGGACGCCGCCCGGAGATTCGACGGGACTGCCCCATATCCTGGAACATTCCGTTCTCGCCGGTTCGGAACGGTATCCCCTGAAGGATGTCTTCAACGAGCTGCATCGGGGTTCCCTCCAGACCTTCATCAACGCTTTCACCTATCCGGACAAGACCGTTTATCCCGTTGCCAGCCAGGTGAGGAAAGATTTTTTCAATCTGGCACGCGTCTATACGGACCTTGTCCTCCGCCCGCGGCTGCTCCGGGAAACCTTTCTCCAGGAGGGCCACCATTTCGAATTTGCCGATCCCGGCAATCCGGACAGCGAACTCGTTATTTCCGGGATCGTTTACAACGAAATGAAGGGCGCCTATTCTTCTCCCGATTCCCTCATGTTCAAGGCCATCCAGGAGAATCTCTATCCCGATACCATCTACAGGAACGACTCCGGCGGTGCGCCCGACATCATTCCGTCCCTGACGTACGAGCAATTCAGGGCCTTTCACCGATCCTTCTATTCGCCTTCCAATGCCCGGTTTTTCTTCTACGGGGACACGCCGACACGGGATTGCCTGGCGTTTCTCGGGGAGGTGCTCGACGGTTTCGACGCCGTCGCCGTGGAATCCCGTATCGTCGGGCAGGAGCGCTGGACGGCTCCCCGGTCGGTTTCCGGAGAATATCCCGTCGGCGCCGATGAAGACACCGCGGCGAAAACGGCGGTCAACGTGGCCTGGATGCTGACGGACAACCTTGATTACGAAACGGTCATTCTCCTGGAAATCGTTTCCTGGGCGCTGGTCGGCAGCGCCGCCGGTCCCCTGAGGAAGGCTCTGGTCGAATCCGGCCTGGGAGAGGATCTCTCCCCCGTTACCGGCTTGGAGAAGGACCTCAAGCAGCCGGCTTTCGCCGTCGGTCTCCGGGGGACGGAGCCCGGCCGGGCGGAGGCGATCGAATCCCTGATCCTGGATACGGTTACCCGTCTGGTGGAGTCGGGCTTTGAACGGGACCTGATCGAAGGGGCCCTCCATCAGGTTGAATTTCACGGAAAGGAAATTTCCCGGGGAGCCTATCCCTATGGGATCACCTTGATGGGCCGCGTCTTCCACACGTGGCTTTACGACGGGGATCCCCTGGCCGGATTGAACTTCCCCGCCCTGATCGAGGATATCAGGCGGCGCTGGGACCGTGACCCGGCTCTCTTCCAGGAGGTTCTGCGCCGTTGGTTCCTGGAAAATCCCCATCGGCTCCTGTCCGTCATGAAACCGAGCGCGACGTATCAGCAGCAGCAGGAAGCCAGGTCCCGGGAGGCCCTGCGTACTATCGCCGCGGGCCTTTCACCGGAGGACCGCAAGCGGATCGCTTCCGATGCCCTTCGTCTCAAGCGATTCCAGACCGAACCCGATCCGCCCGGGGCGAAGGATCTGCTTCCGGCCATCGGGATTGGGGATCTGTCTTCGGATGTGGACATCATTCCCGTCGAATCGGAAAGCCGCCGGGGCGTCACGGTTCTTTCGCATGACCTGTTCACGAACGATATCGCCTACCTGCAACTCGCCTTCGATGTCGCCCATGTGCCCGATGAATTGCAGCCATATCTCCCGCTTTTATGTAAATTAATGACCGGCCTGGGGGCCGGAGCGCTATCCTATGATGAACTCTCGAAACGGATCGCCCTGAAAACGGGCGGCCTGGGCGCCCATTTGGCGTCGGGCTTCCGTATCGGCGGCCGTGAAACCTGGCAGAAGATGATTTTCCATGTGCGGATGCTCTATCGCAACATTCCCGATGCCGTCGGTATCCTGTCGGATATCCTCTTCCGGGGGAATCTTACGGAAACGGCGAGGATCCGGGACCTGGTTTTCGAGGGCAGAAACGATCTCCAGGCCGCCGTGGTTCCCTCCGGTCATCTGTTCGCCAAGAGAACGGCGGCCGCCTCCCTGACCCTTCCCGCTTACCGGGAGGAACAGTGGAACGGCCGAAGCCAGCTGAAATTCATCCATGCCCTGACGGAGTCCTGGGATGAAACGCTGGAAGATTTCATAAACAGGATCGGTGATCTGAAAGCGATGATCGTTCGGAAAGACGGTCTGCTTGCGAACCTGACCGCCGACGGGCAGGGCCTGCGTCTGCTTTCGGAAGCCATCGAGCCGGTCATGGCGAGGATGAGCGAGTCCCCGTCCGCGGTCTGCGATGTCCCGGTTCCGGTGCTTCCGTCCAGGATGGGTGTGGTGATCCCCGCCCAGGTGTCCTACGTGGCGGAAGCCTTTCCCGCGCCGACTTACGGGAGTCCCCTGGCGGCACCCCTGTTCGTTCTTTCCCGGCTTCTTTCAAACGGCTGTCTTTATCAGAAGATCCGGGTACAGGGCGGTGCGTATGGGGGAATGTGCCAGTACGATCCCACAAACGGCCTGTTTGCCTTCCTCTCTTACCGGGATCCCCATCTGGAGCGGACCCTTGCGGTTTACGAGGAGGCCCTCCGTTTTGCCGAGGACGGGGGAATTCCCGCCGAGGAGATACGGAAAGCCGTCATCGGCTCCATCGGTGCCCTGGACCGGCCGACGGACCCCGCCGGACGGGGGTTCACCTCGATGATCCGCCATTTTGCGGGATTGACCGACGAGGAAAGGCGGCGATTCCGCCAGGCCGTCTTGGCCATGGGAAACCGGGAATTGACCGAAGGGGCTTTGAAATACCTGGCGGGCGTCAGGAATCGCGCCGCTGTCGCGGTTTATTCGGAAGCTGAGAAAATGAATCGGGCCAACGAGACCCTTCGGCCGCCCCTGCGAATCGAACCGTTGATGTAGCGGCGCTTCAAGGGAAATACCCGCCTAATCCTGGTGCGTCAGCAACCCGACCAGGACGAGAAAGACAATGACAACGCCGAAGCCCATGTAAGAGAGGCTGAAGGCGTCCATATGGAAAGTTCCGTCCGTCGATTTCAGACTGGGATTGCAGAAGTATCCCCAGTACAAAAGGCCGCAATAGCCGATGGCAATGCTGATCTTCATCTTGCCGAGGACCAGGGCCAGGGTGCTGGCGCCCAGGACTAACATGATCTGGAAAAGGGGGATGGAGACGCTGGTGGTCCACAGAGGTTCAAGCATGCTTCGCTCCTGACATTTTTGGTGAAAGATATATCGTGCATCCTGCAGTGATGATCGATCCCGATTCCCGGGTGGATTAAAGGAGCGCCTCCAGCCTGTTCAGAGCCTCCTCCAGCTTTTCCGGTTTCGACCCTCCGGCCTGGGCCATATCCGGCCGTCCCCCGCCGCTTCCACCCACCAGGGGGGCGATCTCTTTGATCAGATTTCCCGCGTGATAGCGCCCCGCCAGATCCTTGGTCACAATGCAGAGAAGCATGGCCTTGCCCGCGGCCCTGCTGCCGAGAAGGATGATTCCCGACGGCACGCGGTCGCGCAGTTTGTCGCCGAAGTCCCGCAGGGTTTTCGCATCCGGCGCATCAACGACTGTTGCAAGAGTGGACACGCCCTTGATTTCCCTGATCCGCGTCAGAAGATCGGACGAATCCCGGGCTGCCATTTTCCCTTTCAACGCCTCGATTTCCCGCTCCAATTCCTTCTGGTAGCGCAGTGTCTTGTCCGTTCTTTCCGCCAGTTCCATGGGATTGGCCTTCAGGAGGGCCGCCGATTTTTTGAGTTCCTCTTCCATTTTCTGGATGTAAAGGACCGCTTCGCGGCCCGTGAGTGCCTCGATGCGCCTGACGCCGGCGGCGATGGCCGATTCATGGAGGATCTTGAGCAAGCCGATGTCCCCGGTCCGGCGAACGTGGGTTCCGCCGCAGAGTTCCATGCTGACGTCGCCCATCTTGACGACACGGACCTCTTCCGTGTATTTTTCGTCGAAAACGGCGGTCGCCCCCGTCTTGACCGCCTCGTCGAGGGCCATGACGGTCGTGTCGACCGGAAGATTCCTGCGGATGAACCGGTTGCAGAGCTGTTCCACCCGGACCAGTTCGGCCTCCTCGATTTTCGAAAAATGGGTGAAATCGAACCGGAGCCGGTCGGGCGTGACAAGCGACCCGGACTGCTTGACGTGGTTCCCCAGAACCGTCTTGAGGGCGGCCTGGAGAAGGTGCGTGCCCGAGTGGTTCGCCTCGGTGTCCCGGCGCAACTCGTCGTTCACCCGCAGCTGAAGGGTATCGCCGAGCCCGATCCGGCCTTTCTTGACCTCTCCCACATGGCTGACCAGATTCTGGAGGGGACGCCTGGTGTCCCGGACGTCGAAGACGGACCCGTTTCCTTCCAGGGTGCCCGTGTCACCTACCTGGCCGCCGATTTCACCGTAGAACGGGGTTTCTTCCAGGATGATTTCTCCCGTTTCCCCTTCCTGGAGGATGTCGGTCCGGACCCCGTTTTTCAGGATGGCCAGGACGGAGGATTTCCCCCTCGTCGTTCCCTCGTAGCCGATGAACCGCGTGGCAACGCCCTCGACGGAGAGCTTCTGGTAAATTTCGGAAATGCTCTCTTCCCCGCTTCCCTTCCAGGACTCCCGGGCCTTTTCCCGCTGCATGGCCATGGCTTTTTCGAAACCTTCCATGTCCAGAGTAAACCCGTCTTCCCGGACGATGTCGGCCGTGAGGTCCGTTGGAAATCCGTAGGTGTCGTAAAGCCTGAACACGACCTTCCCGGGGATGACCCGGGTATTCGCCGATTTCAGGGAGGTGACTTCTTCCTGGAGAATTTTCAGACCGCTGTCCAGGGTTTCCCCGAAACGCTGCTCTTCGTTGAAGATGACTTTGCGGATGTAGGCGGTTTTTTCGAGAAGATCGGGGTAGGTCTCCTTCATCGCGTCGATGACGATACCGGCGGTGTCGTGGAGAAAGGGCTTGTTAAGGCCGATCAGTTTACCGTGCCGTGCGGCCCGCCTCAAAATCCGTCTCAGGACGTATCCCCGGCCTTCGTTGGAGGGCAGAATCCCGTCGCCGATCAGAAAGGTGACGGCCCGGCTGTGGTCCGCGATCACACGGATGGAGATGTCCTGCTTTTCGTCAGTGCCGTATTTTCTGCCGCTGATCTCTTCGGTATAACGGATGACGTCCTGAAACAGATCGGTGTCGTAATTGCTCTTGACTCCCTGAACCACCGCCGTCAGGCGTTCCAGGCCCATTCCCGTGTCGATGTTCGGCCGGGGCAGGGGATTCAGGTTCCCCGCGGCGTCCCGGTCGAACTGGGTGAAAACGAGATTCCAGATTTCCAGGTGGCGGTCGCATTCACAGTGAACGTCGCAGGTCGGCCGGCCGCAACCCGTTCCCTCACCCTGGTCGTAGAGGATTTCCGAACAGGGTCCGCAGGGGCCCGTTTCCCCCATCATCCAGAAATTGCTCTTTTCCCCCATCCGGACGATGCGTTCCAGGGGGACGTGCATCTGCTCATGCCATATCTGGATGGCCTCGTCGTCGTTTTCGTAAACGGTGATCCAGAGTTTTTCCTTCGGCAGCCGGAGTACTTCCGTCAGGTATTCCCAGGCCCAGGAGATCGCCTCTTTTTTGAAGTAATCGCCGAAGGAGAAATTGCCCAGCATTTCGAAGAAGGTGTGATGGCGCGTCGTGACGCCCACGTTTTCCAGATCGTTGTGCTTTCCCCCGGCTCGGGCGCATTTCTGGGAGGTCGTGGCCCGCCGGTAACCCCGGTCCTCCAGCCCCAGGAAACAGTTCTTGAACTGGACCATGCCGGCGTTCGTAAACAGGAGTGTCGGGTCGTCCTTGGGTACGAGGGATGAGCTAGACACCCTTGCATGACCCTTTCCCTCGAAAAACTTTAAAAAACTTTCCCTGATTTCACTCCCCGTCATCATGGTGAAAAAACAACCTCCTTCAATTTACTTCTATGAAAAACCGGATCGCCGATCCGGGTCAATGCCGTTCGTTCAATATTTCAAATATCAGTCCCGCCGGAAAACCTTTCGACAGGAGATATCGCCCCATCTTATCCCGCCGGAGTCGGTCCGGAACGGAGCCGCTTCGTCTTTTTTCTATCAGCTTCCGGATGGCTTCCGGTTCGCTCAATTCTTCCCGGGCCGCCTGGATGGCCCCGGCAATCACCGTCCGCTCGACGCCCTTCCGGAGGAGATCCGCCTCGATGGCGCGGTCCCCCTGCAGGTGGTCCATGGCAAGCCGGCGTGCCCGTTCACGGGCGAAATCTTCGTCGTTGAGATACCCCTGCTCTTGGAGCTGCCGGATGACGTGGTCGATCACGTCCGGACCGTGGTTCTCCGACAGGCGATCCCGGAGCTCACGTTCCCCCCTGGACCGCAGGGACAGGAGCCGGAAAGCCTGCAGGCGCGCTTTCTCCAGGGGGGACCTTTCCACCGTCAGCCCTGGACATTTCCTTCCAGGGGCGGAAGACCGAATTTTTCCCTCAGCGCCCCCGATATCGCATCGGCAATCTCGGGATGATCCCTGAGATACTGCCTTACGTTGTCCCGGCCCTGCCCGATCCGTTCCCCCCCGTAGGAGTACCAGGCCCCGCTCTTTTCGACCAGGCCCTGATCCACCCCGAGATCGATCAGATCCCCTTCCTTGGATATGCCTTCGCCGAAGATCACGTCGAATTCCGTTTCCCGGAAAGGCGGGGCCAGTTTGTTCTTGACCACCTTGACCCGGGTCCTCATGCCGACGATATCCTGTCCCTGCTTGATGGAGCCGGTTTTGCGGATGTCCAGGCGCATTGTGGCGTAGAACTTGAGGGCGTTTCCCCCCGTCGTGGTTTCAGGGTTGCCGAAAAAGACCCCGATCTTCATGCGGAGCTGGTTGATAAAAACAACCGTTGTCCTGGACTTGTTGATGCTTCCCGTCAGTTTCCGGAGCGCCTGGGACATGAGCCTGGCCTGGAGTCCCATCTGGGCGTCCCCCATTTCGCCTTCCAGCTCCGCTTTGGGGACCAGTGCGGCCACGGAGTCGACGACCAGGATATCCAGGGCGCCGCTGCGGACCAGCGTTTCCGCGATTTCCAGGGCCTGTTCACCCGTATCGGGTTGGGAGATGAGCAGTTCGTCCGTGTTGACGCCGATCTTTCGTGCGTAGGTCACATCGAGGGCGTGTTCCGCGTCGATGAACGCGGCGATGCCGTTCTGCTTCTGGGCCTCCGCCACGATATGGAGAGCCAGGGTGGTTTTTCCGCCCGATTCCGGCCCGAAGATTTCGATCACGCGTCCCCGTGGAACGCCGCCGATACCGAGAGCGACATCCAGGCCGAGGGATCCCGTCGGAATGACGGCGATATCCGTGACCTTTTCCGCGCCGCCCAGGCGCATGATGGAACCTTTCCCGAATTGCCTTTCGATTTGGGTGATGGCCAGATCGACGGCCTTGCCCTTGTCCATATCCGTTGCCATGCTTTCCTCCTCTCGATGCGACCTTGTTCGCCCCCGGCGGCTGTCCGCAGGGGAGCTTTCCCCCGGTTAATGGCGGGGTATCCTACGGGCCCCTGCCGAGGCATCCCGCGGGATACCCGTTTTCTGCGGCTTTTTCTCCCGTGACGTCCGCATCCAACCGGTACGGGAAGCACGCGGCGGGAACTCCTCCCGGCAGGGACACCGGTCCCTGCTTTCATCCCCTGAAGAATCGTCCGGAACCAATCCGCTCCTATATCATTCTTCCCGAAAAATGCCATCAAAAACAATACGGCCGGGGGAATCCGGGGTGCTCAGAGGTGCCGGTCCGCCAGGGGAAATACGGCGAGATTGGTATAGACGGCCCCTGCGGGTGTCAGGTCGCTTTTGATGAACAGGACCTTATCCGCCGAAAAAGAACCGGCATCAAAATCCCGGCCCCGGGCGATAACCTCTTCGATTCCCTGGAGGGTCCGGGGATTCTTGATCCGCCCCAGGGTCAGGTGAGCCCGGAAGGGCCTGTCTTCCCGGGCGAAACCGGCGGTTTCCAGGGATTCTTCAATGTCCTGCCGCAGGCTGAAGAGCTCCTGGCTTTCTCCGCCGATTCCGATCCAGATGACCCGCGGTTTCGAAATGCCGGGGAAGACGCCGATTCTGCCCGCGGACAGGGTGAAGGAACGGTGGGCTTCGGCGATTCCGGGCAGGAGGGAAAGGATGCTTTCCCGGTTGGAGGGAAAAATGTTCCCCAGGAATTTCAGGGTCAGGTGAATCCCGTCGGGGTTCACCCAGCGGACGCCATGGGGGATTTTTTTCCTGAGAATTTCCTGCATGCGGACGATCCGTTCCAGCACCTCCGGTGGAGGATCGATGGCCAGGAAGGCCCGGATCATTTTGTCCGAGGTCATTTTGTACCTCCGTCAATTATCCGTGCCGCTCAGGGAAGGGACAGCAGGTGTTCCCTGAGCATCATCAGCGCCGTGTGCGCGGCGGCGACTTTCACTTTTCGCCGGTCCCGGTGAAAGAGGCAGTGACGGCAGATCGTCCCTGAGGCAGAGGCCAGGGCGATGTAAACCGTTCCCACGGGCTTTCCCGGTACGGCCCCCGTGGGACCGGCAATGCCGGTCGTGCTGAGCCCCAGGTCAACCCCGGCTGCGTTTCGGATTCCCTCGGCCATCCGCCTGGCCGTCGGTTCGCTGACGGCGCCGAACTCCGCCAGAATCGCTTCCGGGACGTCCAGGAGGGCCGTCTTGGAGGCGTTGCTGTACGTAACGGCGCCCCGCTCCAGGTAGAGGGAACTGCCGGGTACATCCGTCAGGCGGTCCGCGATCAGTCCCCCCGTACAGGACTCGGCGACGGCCAGGGTCAAGGCTTTCCGGGTAAGCAGGCTTCCCACAATCCCCTCCAGGGTTTCCTCGTCCCGGCCGAAAAGGCAGGGATTCAGGATTTCTGAAACGGCCGTTTCGACCCGGCGAAGATTTTCCTCCGCTTCCGCCTTCCGGGGATGGCGGGCCGTCAAAACCAGGTGGACCTCCGGGAACCGGGGATAAAACCCTGCCAGGACCTCGCCGTTTTCCGGGATCAGGCCCCGGATTCTTTCTTCCATTTCGGATTCGGGCATGCCGAAGCACTTCAGGGTCCTCGATGCCACGAAGGCAGGGGAAACAGGAGTGATGCGCTTCAGAAGGGGAATCGCCTGGTCCGCAACCATCCGTTCCGCCTCCTCGGGCACGCCTGGCAGGACGATGAAAAGGCATCCCCGGTGGTTCAGGGAAAAACCCCAGGCGGAGCCCACGGGATTGGGAATGACGTCAGCCCCTTCGGGGATCAGGGCCTGGCGCCGGTGGCCTTCCGTCCAGCGATAGCCGCATGCTTCGGTGCGTTCCCTCAAAGAGGCCAGAACGAGGTCGTTCCGGATCAGCCGGCGGCCGCAGGCCTTCGCGACCGCTTCTACGGTGATGTCATCCGGAGTCGGCCCCAGGCCACCGGTTACGATGACGGCGCGGCATTGGCTGGACAGGGAATCGATCGCCCGCCCGATGGCTTCAGCCGTATCGCCCACGGTCATGATGACCGGGATGTTCCATCCCATCCGGTATAACCGGGCGGCGATCCAGGGGGCGTTGGCATCCCGGATGCGTCCGTTCGTCAGTTCGTCTCCGATTGTCAGGATTCCGATGTTCAAAGTTCGTTTTCCGATCCGGTTACCGGCTCGGTGCCGGAAGATCAAAGTCTGTGTGCTCCTTAAATGCCGAATCCATGAATGAGACCCGCAAGGACCAGATTGGCGTAAACCCCTGCCGCCAGGTCGTCGGCGACAATGCCGAGGCCTCCGGGCAACCGGCGCTGAAACCGGTTTGCCGGGAAGATCTTCACAATGTCGAAAATGCGGAAAAGACAAAACCCCAGGACAATGTGAACCGGCGTCGGCGTAACCAGAAAGAAGGTAACCAGCATGCCGGCGATTTCATCGATGACGATACGAGGGGAATCCTTCCCCGGGAAAAGGGGCTCCGCTTCGTTCGAAAGATAACCGGCCAGGCAGGCGAAGGCTGTAGCCGTCAGCAGGTAGAGCATCCACGGGAAAGACGCCATCCCATAAAACAGGGGGATGCCCAGCAGGCTTCCCGCCGTGCCCGGTGCAAGGGGCGCATACCCGAGGCCCAGTCCCGTGGCGAATATTTTGATCAGCCGTTCCTTCAATTTCTTTCCTTTGCGGAATCGTATGCGGTTCCCGGTGGATCATCATGCCGGAAACCGCGGTCCGGGAATTTATTTAAACGCCGCCGGTAAATCCGTCAAGCGGTTCTTCCGGTATTTACGGCGGTGCAGGGGGAGAATCCCCCGTCTCAATTTGTCGCTTGAAAGTGAGTTATAGGCATGTTACAGGGAAATCACAAGAAATAAGTCAAGAAGGATGTGCAGGGTTTCCATTTCAGATTACGGATTAACCCGGACTGGAAGCTTTTCCCGGGGGAATAATCATGACGGGGGTGGTAAATGAACGGAATCGTGACCTTCTTACAGCAGGTTCCTCTCTTTCGGGCTTTTCGCCAGGACGACCTGCAGAAGATTTCCGATGTGGTAAAGGTGCAGCTGATCAAAAAGGGGGATACCCTTTTCCGCAAGGGGGACCAGGGAACGGCCCTTTACCTGATCATGTCCGGCAAGATCAAGATCAGTGTCACATCCCGTCTGGGCGACGAGGTGATCCTTTCCATCTTGGCCAACGGTGAAATTTTCGGGGACATGGCACTGCTGGACGGTATGCCCCGCTCCGCCGATGCCGTCGCCGTCGAAGACAGCCGTTTGTACGTGCTCTATCAGGAGGATTTCATTTCCATCCTCATGAAGAGTTCGACCGCCATCAAATCCCTGTTTTTCACCCTGTGTGCCCGTTTGCGGAAAACGGACAAATTCGTTGAAGAGACCTGCTTTCTCAACGTCTCCGCCCGCCTGGCCAGGCGGCTTTCCGAGTTGGCGGAACAGCGGATCAAAATCGGGGAGGCGCAGGAGGAGATCCGGATCGAGATGACCCAGAGCGAACTGGCCAGCATGGTAGGCGCGACGCGGGAGAGTGTGAACAAGGAACTGCGGAACATGCGGGAAAAGGGGATCGTCAAGACGGTGGGACGGTCGGTTGTCATCTGCGATCTGGAACGATTGAAACGACGCGCCCGCTGGGATGAAAGAGGGTAGGAATCTCCTTTCCCCCGTCCCGATCCTTTGAATTACAGCGATGTGCCTTAATCCGGTTGACCATCCACCGGTCGCGTGTCTTTTCCCCCCTTGAATCTGTTTCGGATCATCATCAGGCGGTCGAAAGATGAGTCCAATGTGCGCGCGCCTCCATCTCAGAGGAGCGTTGATCTGCGGTTCACCGATTTTATCCGGGATCGAAAACAAACATGGATACTGAGCGTCCATGCTCCTTCGTGTTATCCTGCGAACACCTCCCATGTTTTAATCTTCGGCATTACAAGCACGCTCTCACCAAAAAGGCACGCGTATCGCCGGATTTGATCGTCGATTTGCGGCGTCGCCAGATGAACTCGATGGATTCGACAATTTTGTCGAATCCATCGACGCCGGGGTTTTTTATTGCAACTCGATGGTATAACAATAGAAATTTCATCATCCTGAAATTTGTTCGACAAATTATGTCAGTAACGGGCATCCCTGGATAAACATTTAAATAGGGATATCAGCATGTTAACAATATCCAATTGAATGGCATTGTACATGCATGCAAAGGCGCGGAAATTAGAAATCAGGTGGAAGAACGTGGCATGTTGGGCCAATCGACGATTCAAAACCAGGAGGGTGAAAGGCCCTCCACCCTCTCCAAAAGGGGGAGGATCATGGCCTCCCCCTTCCTCCTTTTGTTAAGGAGGCTTTCCTGCGTTTCTCACTGTCTCGAAGGGACTGCAAGTCTTTTCCCCGATTGCCGCCGTCATTTCGGAAATTCGGTTTAGAGGGAATCGTGCTGCCGTCTGGTTCTCGATACCGTTGATTATCGTTCTGACCCTTTTGCCCAGCGGGTTCTTCGGCCGCCGGTGGGGACGCTGGGGCATGCATGCCCTCGTATTCGCCGTGATCTTTCTCCTTCTCTTCGACCTGGGGGCGGAATGGATATTCTGAGATGAATTCGTCATTCTGAAGCCGGTGCGGCAGAACGTGACGTACCATGACGATTTTGATGCCAAGTCTATGATATCCGTTCCCCTGGAAAGGGAATTCCGGGAAGAGACCATCAGCTATTACCAGGTGGCGAGCTATCTTTTCCGGCATGGATTATACCGTGCTTTGACGGCCACGGAGTTCGCTCTCTGCATGAAAGAAGGGTTGGGAACGAACGGTGTGAAGCACAGGTACCGTAAGATCCCCTCAGATAGCGGTTTGAATTCTTCATAACTCAGCGAAATTTCCGCACAATCCGGAAACGGTGAGCCCGCCGGCTTGCAGCCGCCGGGCTTTTATTCCTTGACTGCGGTTGCTGATGCATTAAAGTGAATCCAGGTGTTCCGTGTATGTACGATGTGTTCATCGCAGACGAGCTGCCTGACGCTTTGACGAAAACGAGCGTATATTCGATAGCATTGAAAATAACGCCGGGAGCTGAGCATATGCGATTATTACTAGTCGAAGATGATCTGAAGATTGCTTTTTTCATTACCAACGGCCTCAAAGAGGCCGGTTTTGCCGTTGACCATGCGCAGGACGGAGAGGACGGACTTCATATGGCCCTTCACGAACCCTACGATGCCGCCATCATCGATTGCATGCTTCCCAAGCTCGATGGCCTTACGCTCATCAGCAGGTTGCGCCGGCAGGGAGTCAATACCCCGGTGATCATATTGAGCGCAAGACGGTCCGTGGAAGACCGGATAAAGGGACTTGAAAGCGGGGGCGATGATTACCTGACGAAGCCATTCGCCTTTTCCGAACTCTTAGCCCGGGTTTATGCCCTGATCAGACGTGCGACGGGGGCAAAGGAAACCACACGGCTCGAGGTGGGAGATCTGTCTTTGGATCTGATCAAAAAAGAGGTCATGCGGGGGGGAAAGAGGATCGAGTTGCAGCCCAGGGAGATATCGCTTCTTGAATATCTGATGCGCAACGCCGGCCGGGTCGTTTCGAAGACCATGATCATGGAGCATGTCTGGAACTACGATTTCGTTCCCATGACCAATGTGGTTGAATCCCGAATATGTATCTTACGGGAGAAGATCGATAAGGATTTCGATCCCAAACTCATCCACACCATTCGTGGAGCAGGATATGTTCTCAAGGATCATTCATAAACTCCGGCACAAATTGGCCTTCAGACTCACCCTCTGGTACACTCTGGTTTTTACGGCTTCTCTGCTCGGCATGTTATTGATTTTCTATATCACGATCACCAATGACATAAAGAAACACATTGACCAGAGCCTTTTGGATGACTTGTACGAGGTTGCCGCCACCCTGGCATTGGTGGGAACGGATTCTCCCCGGAAAGCTCTCCAGATAGAAGCGGAATCGGACGGGATAGACAGAATATTCCTGCGCCTTCTTGATCCGGCGGGAAAGGTGATTGCCACGTCGGATATGAAATACTGGAAGAATGTCGGCATAAACAAGAGCGCTTTGAATCAAATTGACCGGGAAGTTCCTCATGTATTTGAGACGCTCGTCATCCCTGGAAGGCCTGATAAAATACGCGTCGTGTACGGAATCGTCAAGCCCGGGAGAATTCTGCAGATGGGGATATCCGCGGAACAGGAAAACCGGGTTATTAATGCATTCGAAGCGCTTATGACGCCGATCATGATTCTCTTTGTTCTTTTTTCCGCGGTGATCGGATGGTTTATGGCAAACCGCGCCCTATCGGGCGTCGAGGAGGTGACGAAGACCGCGTTGGATATATCGGCGGGAGCGTTTAACCGGAGGGTTCATATCCAATCCAAGAGTGACGAAATCGAGCTGCTTGCCAAAACCTTCAACCGCATGCTGGATCATATCAATGACCTGATGAGAGGCCTGAAGGAAGTGACGGATAATATCGCCCACGATCTTAAAACCCCGATCACCCGGATGAGGGTGGCCGCCGAAACGCAACTCGGCAAGGCGAAGAACGGTGATGACAGCCAGGAACTGGCCGCCGGTATGATCGAAGAATGCGACAACCTTCTTCAGATGATCGACACCATGCTGATGATTTCAAAAGAAGAATCCGGCATTTCCGGAAGAGGGGAAAAAAAGGTCGATCTGTCGCAGATCATTCGAGACGCTTTTGAACTTTTTTCTCCCCTCGCCGAGGAGAAAGGGGTTCGTCTTCTGAATCATGTTCCCGACAGGTTGGAGACGATGGGAGACGCCGCCGGTCTTCAGAGAATGATCATTAATCTATTGGAAAACGCCATTAAATATACCCCTGCCGGAGGAATGGTAACCGTTTCGTCTTTCGTTGAAAACGGCCGGATTAAAATCGCCTTCAGTGATACCGGGATCGGAATTGCCGAGGAAGATATCCCTCATATATTCAAACGGTTATACCGTTGCGACCGAAGCCGTTCTCAACAGGGGTTCGGACTGGGCCTGAGCCTGGCCCTTGCCGTCGCCCATGCTCATGGAGGCGATATTACGGTGGTCAGCCGGCCTGGCAAGGGCAGTACCTTCACCGTAATCCTTTCCCGGTAGCGATTGCTTTCGGGTGCCTCGTCCCGAATCATGTCACCGGACGGCTTTGTATCATCCGTCATACGGGACTCCTTGTTTCGGAATAACGCTATGTTATGCGGTTATTTCGAATCATGACGTCTTTTAAAGGGGTGGTACATTACCAAATCATAATCATTACATAATCTTCCCATAATCATGCGTATGCTAGTTGGAGAATGTAAAAGAGCTTCGGTGCATACCGGGCTAAACCAACTTGTCATACAGATATGCGAAACCAAGCCATCGATTCGGAATTGTTGTATCCATACCTGGGGCTTTCTTACCTGCTCCTGCTTCTGAATACATCGGTTTTCCTGAGCCAGATCGGGCGTGTCGGCGCCATTCCCCTGTTTTTTTCAGCAGCGGTTTATCTGAGCTATAGTTTCCTCTACCTTCTGCCCGTTATCCTGCTTCTGGCAGGTTTGAAAACAATCCTGTCTCTGCCGGCGATGAAAAACTTTCTGAATAAGATCCATGTCCATGCCCCATGGATCCTGTATGGCCTGGCGGTCCTTTTGACCTGGATCCTTCAGGTGGTGATCTTTGCCGACGGCTTTGTTTTCCGCTTCTACAGTTTTCACATAAACGGTTTTGTGTGGAATCTGGTCTTCACCCCGGGGGGAATCGAATCCATGGGTGGAGATATGGCGTCTTTTGCCACTTTCGGCGGCATAATCCTCGGCTTCCTGATCCTGCAAACCATTTTGATACTGGTGCTGACCTGTCTCAAACCAATTCGCCGTTTCTGTCTGCGCCTCTTCAATCGCAAACGGCTTGTTCTTTCCATGGTGATGCTTCTGGTTCTGATGATCCTGCAGAGCTTCACCTATGGTGTCAGCAAGCTCTATGCCTATGCCCCCGTCATGACCGCAACCGATGTCTTTCCCCTGTATATGCCCCTGACATTCAACAAGCTGGCCAAATCCATCGGGGTTGAACCTGAGAAAACGACCGCTCTCCGGATCGAAACGAAAAGTATCCATGTTCGCTATCCCCTTGCCCCTGTCAAGGAACGGAAGGAGCACAAACGATACAATATCGTCTGGCTGGTGGCGGAATCTCTGCGTGCGGATATGCTGACCCCGGAGATTATGCCTGAAACCTGGGCTTTTTCGGAGAAGGCAATCCGCTTTGAAAATCATTACGGCAGCAGTAACGGAACCCGTCAAAGCCTGTTTTCCATGTTCTATGGCCTCTACGGAAACTACTGGTTCAGTTTCCTGAACGAACGGAAGGGACCCGTCATCATGGATGTTCTTCTCCGTGAAGGGTACCAGATGCAGATGTTCAGCAGTGCAAGGTTCAGCTATCCGGAATTCGATCAGACCATCTTCGTTCGGGTACCCCGGGAACTTCTTCACGATGTAAACGATCTTCCTCCGGGATTGGGGTGGCAACATGACCGGGAAAACGTGACGCGTATGCTCGATTTCATTGAGAGACGGGAACCGGCCCGTCCTTTCATGACCTTCATGTTTTTTGAATCGCCTCATGCGCGATATTATTTCCCTCCCGAAAGCGTGATTCGGACGCCCTATCTGGAAGAATTCAATTATGCCACAATGGACCCCGGGCGGGACATCGAACTGATCAGAAACCGCTATATCAATTCTTGCCACCATCTGGACAGCCAGTACGGCCGGGTTCTCAAGTATCTCGAAGAACATGGACTTCTGGATTCCACGATCGTGATCCTGACCGGAGATCATGGGGAGGAATTCATGGAAAAAGGTCATTGGGGACACAATTCAAGCTTCGTCGAAGAACAGACCCGCACGCCGCTCGTGCTCTGGGTGCCGGGTATGGATCCGCGCAGGGTGGATACTCTGACCAGCCATCTGGACATCCCGGCGACGTTACTGCCGCTTCTGGGTGTGATGTCGCCTGCGGAATCCTACGGTCTGGGTTTCAATCTGCTGGGGCCGGCAGCCCATGATTTTACGGTTCTGGGCGACTGGCATACGCTTGCCTACGTGGACGGTGAATACAAGGCGACTTTCAGGTACAACGGCCTTTCCGCAAGGCAGGAAGTAACGACCAGGAACGACGAGAAGATTGAGGATCCGGAGGGTTTTTACCAGAGTCATAAACGGGTGCTTCTCCAGGTTATGAAAGAAATCACCCGCTTCAGTAAATAAAGGCCGCATGTTCGGAAAGGCATTGCCCATCGTCAAGTTTTCCGCTTACCTTGAAGAAGAAAGTGACGGCAAATGACGAATAAGATCAAGAAAATCAAATTCCTGCTGCTTTGCTTCCTGGTATTTTCCTGCACGGATGCCTCTCACAGCTTGTCCACCCGGCCTTACCTTTCCCAGGTGACGGAAAATTCGATCGTCGTCAGTTGGCGGACTTCCGTTCCAACGCCGACTGTCGTTGAATACGGAGAAACGAAAGCTTACGGATTTTCCGTAAGGACCGATAAACAGACGCGGTTTCACAGTGTAACCCTTACGGGTCTCAAACCGTCAACGGAGTATCATTATCGGGTTCTCTCCGGGAAGCCGACGCAGGATTATCCGTTTCGCACGGCGGTCAGGCCCGGAGAACCGTTTACATTCGCCGTTTACGGCGATACCCGTCCAAATGATGAAAATCACGTCGGGGTTCTGAGACAAATCCTGAAAACACGACCTCTTTTTATCCTGAATACCGGGGATTTGACCGAAGATGACAAGGAAGCCTGCTGGCAGGATTACTTGTCCGTCATCTGCGACAAGACCGGGGCCGCCGAAATCATCCCGATTTATTCCACGGTCGGCAACCATGACGGCATAGAGCACGGGAACGATGCCCTCTACTTCAGGTATTTTGTTCTTCCAGTCAATGATTTTTATCGTGATGAAGCGTACTATTCATTCGATATCGGCGGCGCCCACTTTATTTCTCTGAACAGTTACCTGCCCTTCGATCCCGGTTCGCCCCAATACGAGTGGCTTGCCGAAGACCTGAAGAAATCGGCCCACAGCAAATGGAAAATTGTCTTTCTGCATGAGCCCCTCTACAGCACCGGGAAACATGGAAGCAATCTCGATGAGCGCATGATTTTGAGTCCCCTGTTCGAACAAGGCGGTGTTTCTCTGGTTTTTTCAGGGCACGATCATATTTATGAGCGCACGGAAAGGATAAAAGGGGTCACATACATTGTGACGGGCGGGGGAGGTTCTCCCCTTTATTCCGCGGCAAAAGCGGAATGGGTGGCCGCAAGCGATCGATCGCACCACTTCTGCAAAGTGAGAATAGAGGGAACCCGTTGTGACGTGACCATGATCCGTGCAGACGGGACAACAGGAGACCGGTTCGTGTTGACGAGATGACGCGCATATTTTAAATAGAGATGCCATCATCTGTAAACAGTCGACCATTTACCGGCAGTCAGTAGAATGCTGAATTGACCAGGATGGCTTTCAAGCGAAGAACGGATATTGGTTAAGGATGAGATCTACCATCATTCCGGTGACGCATGAACAAGATAGTCTTGTTCCATTGTTGATGAATTAACGTGGGTTATCGGCAGATGAGGCTGTTTGGGAAGACAGGGATCCATTCAAATTTCAGGAAAGGCATGGGGTACGTTTATGTATACCGAGCAATTTGACAAGCACATTCTCTGTATCGGGGCAGGTTATGTCGGCGGCCCGACAATGGCGGTAATTGCCAAGAATTGCCCCCGGTACAAAGTAACCGTGGTCGATATCAGCGAGGAACGGATTGCCCGGTGGAATTCGGGAACCCTTCCCATCTACGAACCGGGCCTCGATGAGGTGGTTGCCGCCTGCCGGGGAAAAAATCTTTTCTTCAGCAACGACATCCCCGGGGGCATAAAAGACAGCGAGATCATCTTTGTCAGTGTCAACACGCCGACTAAAAACTTTGGAATCGGTGCCGGAATGGCTGCCGATCTTCAATATTGGGAAAAAACGGCCCGTCAGATTCTGGAATATTCGGACTCGTCAAAAATTATCGTTGAAAAGAGCACTTTCCCCGTCAAGACGGCCCTGGCCATGCAGCGGATTCTCAGCACGGGTAAGAACGGGTGCCGATTCGAGGTCCTTTCCAATCCGGAATTTCTCGCCGAGGGGACGGCGATCAGGGATCTGGAGGAACCCGACCGGGTTCTCGTCGGCTCCATGGAAACCGATTCAGGGCGCAGGGCGCGGGATGTCCTCGTGGACATTTTTGCGAACTGGGTGCCCCGTGAGCGCATCCTGACTTCCAACATCTGGAGCTGTGAGCTTTCCAAGCTGGTTTCGAATGCCTTTCTGGCACAGCGGATTTCTTCCATCAATGCGATTTCGCGTTTGTGTGAAAAAACGGACGCAGATGTGGAAGAGGTGGCTCTTGCCGTGGGTATGGACAGCCGGATCGGTTCCAGGTTTCTCAACGCCAGTGTCGGTTTCGGCGGCTCCTGTTTCAAGAAAGACATCCTCAATCTGGTTTACCTTTGCCGTTTCTATCACTTAAACGAAGAAGCCGATTATCTGGAGGGGATCGTCAGGATCAATGAACACCAGAAGGATCGCTTTCTTCGGAACATGATCCATGCCATGTTCAACACCCTGTCCAACAAGAGGATATGCCTTTTCGGGTTTGCGTTCAAGGCCAACACGGGAGATACGCGTGAGTCTCCGGCGATGACGATTGCCCGGGGGCTGTTGGAAGAAAATGCCGAGATCGTGATCACGGACCCCAAAGCCCTGCAAAATGCCCGGATCGATTTGCAGGATGCCGATCCCGGGAAAGTCCATTTTGTCGAAGATCCCTACGAGGCTGCCGCCGGTGCCCATGCGATTGCCGTCATCACGGAATGGGATCTTTACAGGCATCTGGACTATCAGAAAATCCATGATTCCATGGTCAAGCCCGCCTTTATTTTCGACGGCAGGAATATCCTCGATCACCGGAGGTGTTTTGAAATCGGATTCAATGTGTATCCGTTAGGAAAAACTGCTCTCAGTCATCTGGGGAATTGAAACAATGAAGGGGGACCCACGGGAAAAAAACCTGAGGAATTGAACGGGCCGGATCGGTTTCAGTTTCATCGTGCCATGCGGATGATTCACAGCTCTGTTGAACCAAGGGTTCATTTTAATTCCAGCGGCCGGAAATCCGGATTTCCGATGAGGAAAGGATAGCGCTTACGGACAAAATATCTTTTGTCATCCCGGTATATAACGAAGAAGAGAATCTCGGTCCGTTCCTTGCCGAGTTAAAGAGGGTTGCCGACAGCCAGGGCTACAATTATGAAATAGTGCTGATTGACGATGGAAGCAGTGACCGGAGCCTGGATATCATAAAAGAAATGGCCATCGCCGACAACAAAGTGCGCTATCTTTCATTTGTCCGCAATTCCGGCCAGTCAGCCGCCCTTTATGCCGGGTTTCAACATGCAAAGGGCGACGTGATCATCACCATGGATGCCGATCTGCAAAACGACCCCGCCGATATCCCGAAACTGCTGCAATTCTACGGGGAGTATGACCTGGTCAACGGCTGGCGTACCGATCGCCGGGATACCGCCTGGAAAAAAATCGGCAGCCGGATCGGCAATTATGTCCGTAATCGCCTGACCTGGGAAACGATCAACGATACGGGGTGCTCCCTCAAGGTGATGCGGGCCGACATGCTTTCGCGGATCCGGATGTATCAGGGCTTTCACCGGTTCCTGCCGACCCTGATGCGGCTGGAAGGGGCGAAGGTCATAGAAGTTCCGGTTCATCACAGGCCCCGTACGCGGGGGACGTCAAAATACGGGAACCTGAAACGCGGCATTCAGGGATTATACGATGTGATGGTGGTCCGCTGGATGATCCGGCGGCGTCTTAAGATCGAGATCGGTGAACGTCATGTTTAGTACGGAAACGTTTATTCTTGTTCTCGGTTTCGCAGGTCAGTTCCTGTTCTTCATGCGTTTTTTCATCCAGTGGATTCATTCCGAGAAGCACAAGCAAAGCATCGTTCCGGAGATATTCTGGTATTTCAGCATCGGCGGAAGCCTGTTGCTGCTGATCTACGCCCTCGTTCGCAAGGATATCGTGTTTATCGTCGGACAGTCCACCGGCCTTTTGATCTACGTTCGCAACCTGATGCTCATTCAAAGGCAGAAGAGAAATAAAGTGCCCGCTTAAACAAAACTCGGCGCCGGTTTCCGCTTGAAACCGGAAAAAACTTGCCTCGGAGCGATTCATTCCGGCTATGCAGGAGCCGTAGACCTCCATATGTCAGATCATTCTATGAAAGGGCGTCAAGACATTACTTCCTTCAATGAGCAGGGTGAAAACCGCCTGTTCCGGATTTTTTTCTGGCTTCTGCTTGCCGGATCCTTTTTTGTCTTCTTCGCAGGGATTGGGTCCATCCCGGTGCTGACACATAACGAGGGACGCCGCCTGGTTGTTCTGCAGGAAATGCTTGCCGGAGGAAACTGGCTTATTCCCACCATGAACGGTCAAATCTATCTGGAAAAACCACCCCTGTTTTATTGGATCGGGGCGACACTGGGTTTGCTGTTCCACAGCAGTGCGGAATGGGTCATGCGCCTTCCCTCGGGACTGAGCGCCTTTGGGGCGGCCTGGCTCCTTTTTGCCCGTTTAAGAAAACCGATAGGACGGTGGCCGTCGCTTTTCGCGGTTTTGATTCTGACCACTTCCTATTTTTTCACCCAGATGGCGAGGCTGGGTGAGCTCGACATGCTCCTGACCTTCTGCACTTTCGCCGCCGTTCTTTTTTATTATGATTATCTGGGAAAAGGTCTTCCCCGTTTCCTGTACGCCTCTTATTCTCTTTTGGGCCTTGCGTTTATGACCAAGGGGCCGGTGACGCTGTTGTTCTTCTTTCCCCCCGTACTCCTTTATGGATTGCTGTTTCGCAGCAGGCGGGCATTGTACGGCCTGCTCGACTGGCGCGGATGGCTGCTGTTTATGATCATTGCGCTCCCATGGTTTCTCTATATGGATACTCATCTGCAGGGTACGCCGCTTTGGGAAACGTTCGAACGCCAGATTTCCGATAAGGTGGTGCAGAAAGAAGGAGATCCCTTTTATTTTTATCTGCGCCATCTGGCCGGAGGCGTTGCCCCCTGGTTCCTGGTTTTTTTCCGGCGCCCCCGGACACTCTTCAAGAAATTGTTCACGACCGTTGCCGGGCGGTACTTCGGTTTGACGGCCCTCGTTCCCCTGATCATTTTTTCGCTCTTCGATTCCAAAAGCGAGAAATACATTCTCCCCCTCTACCCCGCATTGGCGGTCTGGATGGGATTGGCCCTGGGGTACTGGTTCGAGGAGGCGAAGCAACGGTGGAAACCTTTGCCGGCCGTGCTGACCGCTTTCAGCGGATCGGTGATCGCTCTGCTGGTCGTTTTCTATCTTTTCATACAGCCTCACGTCATGTCTTATCGGTTTGATGCCCTCAAACCCCTTGCGGCAAGAATCGATCGTCTCCGCGATGACAACCCGGTTTATTTTCTCGAGAAGGTATCGATCCAACTGGTCTATTACTACGGCCGGCCGATTCCGGTTGTCACCGACGAAGAAGTGAAGAAAAAGATAGGAAAGGGGGAATCTTTCCTATTACTGGCCATGGAAAATCAGCAACCCGATCTCAAGGGGACGGATATCTGCCTTGCGGAAAAGATATCCCGGTACACGTCCCGGCATGAAGAGCTCTATATCAATAAGGCAGGGAGATTGTGTCATCCGCCGTCCTGAAACGTCATGGATGATCCGGTGAACAGGGGCGTTTCTCGATCGCTTCGCTCAAGGATAAACTCCGCGAAGAATTGAATCATAATATCGGAAGATACGGATCGAAAGAATAAGTCCGAGGTGTCATGAAAATCCGTTCCATCGATCAGATGCCGCCAATAACAGGCATCTCGCTGATCTGTCTCTGGTTGATCCTCTGGGGTTGCGTGACGCTTACCCGTCCGCTGCTCCCCATCGATGAAACCCGTTGTGTCTCCGTTGCCTGGGAAATGTGGCAAAGCGGGAACTTCCTGGTTCCCCATCTCAATGGAATTCCATACAGCCATAAACCCCCGCTTTTATGCTGGCTGATTCTCTCCGGGTGGAAATTGTTCGGTGTTAACGAGTGGTGGCCGCGTTTGCTTCCCCCCCTGTTCGGCCTGGGATGCCTTTTCCTGACCTCCCTTCTGGCCCGCAATCTCTGGCCGGACAAGCCTGATATCGCATCGAGGGCACCGCATATTCTCCTGGGATGTGTTCTGTGGACATTATTTACCACCGTGGTCATGTACGACATGCTGGTCGTATTTTTTGTCCTTATCAGCCTCCTATGCCTGTACAACGCCGCCGGGCGAAGAAGCCGCTATTGGCTCTGGCTTGCCGCAGGCGCTTCTTTGGGGCTGGGTATCCTGTCGAAAGGTCCCGTCACACTGATTCCTTATGTCATGGCCGCAGTTTCCGTTCCCTGGTGGAGAAAGAACGCCTCTGGAAAGGATCACGTCCAATTTGTCGGAGGGGTGATCCTCTCCCTGATTCTGGCGGCGGCGATTTCTTTGGCTTGGGCCCTGCCGGCAGCGCAAAGCGGCGGGCCCGAGTATGCAAAGTCGATTCTGTGGGGTCAGACGGCAGGACGATTCACGGAATCTTTTGCCCATGGACGTCCATGGTGGTGGTATGTCCCGATGATTCCAGTAATCTTGTTCCCCTGGACGGTCAGTCCCCTGTTCTGGCGGAATATCCGGAAGCTTGATTTATCTGATTCGGGGATTCGATTCTGTCTGAGCTGGCTGATTCCCTCCCTGATCGTTTTTTCCATAATCAGCGGGAAGCAGGTTTACTATCTATTATTTCTTTTTCCGGCCTTTGCATTGCTTGCCGCGCGTTTCACGACGGGCAGTTCGGCAGGCCGGTTCGATTTGATGCCCCTGGCGGTGTTCCTTGTGACGGTGGGGGTGCTGTTGATGGTCATACCTGCCGTTCATTGCGGGATCTCCCTTCCTCCCTGGGTTGCGAAGGTAAGCCCGATATACGGCCTTATCTTGATTCTTGCCGGTCTTTTCGCCGGATGGTTGCCTGTCCGGACAGCCGGGACTGTTGTATGGGGCAGTACTTTATGCATGATTTTTACGGTTTGCATGATCCATGCGGCTGTTTTTTCTCAGGCCCGACCCTATTATGATATTCATCCCATTGCTTTGCTGCTGAAGGACATGGAAAAAAAGGGTCACCCTCTTGTCCATGTCAACACATATTACGGTCAATACCACTTTATGGGACGGCTTGAAAAACCGCTCGATGAAACGGACTACATCCATGAAGCGCCGACATGGCTTAAGAAACATCCCGAGGGGCGTGTCCTGGCCTACTTCCGGAAATGGCCCGCTTCTGTTCCTTCCGGATTGACCCCTGAATACGTACGGCCGTACATGGGAAAATACGCGGTTATTCTCAGATCCCGGTCCTGGCAAACTACCGGTGGGGCAGTGAAACGGCACACCCCTTAAATCATACCGGAGGCCGGAGAGGTGATTTTTTACGAATTCGTTCCCATCACCGGGAGAGTAATGAATCATCCGGTATGGAAATCCATGCCCGGATCATGACATCCTGGGGATGCAAAATCCTGATCCCCCGTCCGCGAGACTGTGCGTAATACCCGATTGACGTTTGAGGTCATTCTGAATCCTTCGCTTCGCTCAAGGATAAACTCCGTGAAGAATTGAATCATAACAAAATGTTAAAAAAACGAGATTCTTCGCCTGGCGGCTCAGAATGACATTACGACACAGCCTCCGCAGCGGGAGTCCATCCCGCTCTCTAAGGATGCGGGTTTGCATATCTATTTGGGATTTTGATAAAAATAGTGTTATGTTGTTGCCGTGTCCATGTGAAGGCTGACTTGACGGTGAACGCTTTCCCCGATGCTGAGCGGATCGCCTTTCCCGGATGGATTGAAAGGACAGCTTTCCGAAGGAGGTGATGTCCGTCGCAAACAGGTCTCTTTGATGCTGTTGGCATCCGTCCGTGACGAATGCCGTGAGTGAAGAACAGATCATTCTGCCTTGGAATTTGCTTGAAGAGATTCGGGGGAAGCGTGCGAAAAAACGCTGTCTTGCCATTTCAGGCAGCGCCGGCGACGGACTCGGGGAGATCGTTTTTCTTTGACTTTTTACGAGACCGCCGATTTTGACGCCCCACCCAAGCTCCGCGACGGGCAAGGTTATATTCGGCAAAAACAGTTGAGAAACCTCGTTGATTCAGATAGATATGTATTGTCAAGGCACATATCAAAACCAAACCAACGAGGTTATTTGCATGAT
>Ga0302246_1000087_pt1 | contig 90032 bp, 83 predicted proteins | sample AAG_UR_Trp_MG_FD_193533 | JGI IMG/M metagenome (GOLD analysis project Ga0302246, IMG submission 193533) | Enriched activated sludge microbial communities from anaerobic digester in WTTP, New Holstein, Wisconsin, United States - AAG_UR_Trp | ecosystem: Engineered > Bioreactor > Anaerobic >... | reverse complement strand
CCGGTTTTGCGGTGGTGCGGTGATCACCGCTGTCCCTTGCGGTGGATGACCACCGCACGCCAAACCCTTGCCAGACAAGGCTTTCATGGCCTTTGCGGTGGTTGCGGTGGTAAATCCAGAGGTCTCATCCCCTATGGGCTGAAATATTTTTTCTACCTACCAACCCGACATCCCACGCCAGGCAAATTCCGGCCCAGCGTGAGAGACATTCCCCAAATACCACCGCAACCACCGCACTCTCTCTTCTCTTTCTTCATAACTATCGAAAAACAATAAACAAACAGAGCTCTACCTTCTGCGGTGGGACGGGAAAATCTTCCACCGCACGACCACCGCAGCCACCGCATATATCCACCGCAGAGTCTGCCGGTTTCTCGAAAAACGCTTAGAGACCTCAAAAAACAGTTACAAAACGGCCTCTCGCTAAAAAAACGATTACAGGCAAAGGCATCGGTTCGCCGTCACCTGGCTTTGGGCTCCGGTAAGTAACGGGAAAAGCGATTAACCCGTATTTCTGGAGCCCGAAGCCATGAGCCTTCTGAAAACCATGATCAAGCACACCGCCGGAGGGCAGGACGTCTCGGCAGGATGTGAAACCCCATCATTACCACCGCAACCACCGCAGCCCGCCATCTATGTCTCCACCGGGCTCGACGCTCACGAGATCGAGGACGCCCGCGACTGGCCTGAAGACCGGGAGATCAACGGCACGCTGTGTCGCCGTTTGTCGCCTGAATACTTTGTCTGGCTACGTTCCCGCATGGTCACCGCCCAAACCGCGCACAAGGCCGGAAAGCTCCCCGAGGAGGCCTGGAACACGCTACGGCAGAGATTCAACGCCCTGCAGGAGCTGGCCATCCGGGAATTCGGCAAGGAAAGCCTCCAGGAGGTCCTGCAGTCCTTCTCCCCGAAGAACTACCGGCCACCCGCGCTTCGTCCCGAGCCCCAGGAGAAACCCGTCGAAGCTCCCAGAAAGGACTGGATTTATCCCGGGAACCAAGCTTGGAAATGTAAGCAGCCGGTGACTTCCCAGGCTGTCGCCAAGGTCGACGCCATCCGTGAGGAGGCCATGGCCAATGGCTGGTCCGAGGCACGCCTCTATCAGAACCAGGGCCGCTTCCGGTTTCCCTGCGGCGAGGACTACGGCCTGGTCTGCTTCGTCGATGGCGATCAGGAGATTGGCGAGGTCACCGAGCGTTCTATCGAAATTATCCACGGGCCGAAGTCCGGGCGTCCCAGCACGCTGCGGTTCTACAACCCGGACGTGCCGCAGCCGTGGATGAAGAAAGTGGAGGATTGAGCCGTGAAGAAAAAGAAACGCTACGCCAACGCCAAGGATGTCCTGCCCGAGGAACTCTTCGAGCAGATCCAGAAGCACTACACCGGGATTCTCTGGATCCCGGCACCGAGCCGCTTTTACCAGGAGCGCCGCGACCTGGTGCTTGCCCTTCATCTGCAGGGGATCAGCAGCCAGGAGATCTCCAACCTCGCCGGTGTGACCACCCGTCGGGTCAACCAGATCATCGCCGCCGAACGAAAACAGGATCGGGACCGACAGTTGGCCGTCGCTTCCGGTAAGTAACCCCTGAACCGGCGGGAGCGCGTTTGGAGGCTAAATCGACCTCCCGCCCCGCATCCCGGCTTGGGAAAACAATATTCGGCAGGATTTCCACGTGGCACTGAACAAACCGGACAAAGAGACGCTGGACCGCTGGCACCGCAACGAGGGTAAGACCGAACCGCCTCGGCGCGGGCCTGGTGCGCCTGAGGGCAACCAGAACCGGCTGCGTCACGGCATCTTTGCCGACCGTTGTCTGACCCCGGAAGAAAAGGTCATGTTCGACGCGATCATCGACCGCCTCAACCAGGACTTCGAGTTCAACAAGTCCAGCGACTTCCTGCAGGTGGAGTTGGTGGGTGTCTACTCGGTGAAGCTGGTCCGCGCCCAGATCGAGGGGAACACGGACGCCGCCGAAAAGCTCGACCGGATGATCCGCTGCCACATGAAGGATCTCAAGACCACCAAGATTGCCCGCGAGGGTGAGGAGCCGAAAGGCCCGCAGACCTCTCCGGCGGAATGGGCGGCGGCGCTGCTCGAGAAGGTGGCTGAGGCCGCCAACGCCCCGGGCGCGAAACCCTCCGGCCGCAAGAAACGCGGAAAGAATTGCGGATAACACCATGGAGGGCTTTTCCGATGACCCCGACACACGGCGACTTGCGGCAGACAGCTTCACCAGAAATTGCGGATAAGACGTGTTCCTTGCACTTTCGGAATCGGCATTTTCCGGCCGTCGATCACCATTTCCACTCCTCGACCTCCTCCTGCAGCTCTCGATATCCGCTTGGCATGTGTGCGCATAAGCCGAGCCGCATAAGCCAAGTAGATATTGGCATGTTCACGCCGGAGCTCTCTCGCACAACCCAAGTAAATATGGGCATGTCGAGCCCCAGACAGAACCGGCCAAGCCCCGCAAACAGCCATTCCTTCGCCAGCAGCCACCGCATAAGCCAAGCAGATATTGCCATGTGTGTTCCGCGCCCGGAGCGCATAAGCCAAGCAGTTATAGCCATGTGCGGCCGACAGACAGCGAAGGAGAAATTACGGTCAATCGATATTTCCCGCTCCGCCCGGGAGGCTGAGACCTATCGTCATGATCATTCATCATCGGCGGAGGTGTTCTTCTGCGGGCACTGTCATTCACTGTCTTCGACACTGTCTTCCCCAACGAAAACAGGAGCAGCCGAGGCCGCTCCCATCGTCGGGTCCGGAAGGATCAGAGGCGTTCGAGGGCTTCCTCGAGCTGACCGTCCACGAGGTGGGTATAGATCTGGGTGGTGGACACGTCGCGATGTCCCAAGGCCCGCTGCACCACGAGCAGGTCATTGGTCGCGCCGTAGAGGTGGGTGGCGAAGGTGTGCCGCAGCCCGTGCGGCGTCAGTTCCTTTTCGATCCCAGCTTTCCGCAGCCAGTGAGCGAGCCGGTTTGCAATCTGCCGCTGGCAGAGTCTGCCGTCCCGGTTCGACAGGAACAGGGCTTCCATTTCCGGGCAGCCGTGTCGACGGCGCTCTGCCAGGTAACGGCGCAGCAATGTGCGGAGGTCGGTCTTGATGAACTTGACCTGCGGCACATTCCCCTTGGCCCGCACCCGCAAATGCTTGGCGTCGAGGTCGATGTCATCCATGTCGAGCGCGGCCAACTCGCCAAGCCTGATCCCGGTGCCCAGCAGCACCTCGATCATGGCGCGGTCGCGCAGCGCGAAGAAGTCCGTCCGTCCCTTGAGTTCCTTGAGCAGACGTTTCTTTTCGGCGGCGGTCAGGAACACCGGCAGCTTTCTCGGCAGCCGATGCATGCGGATGGACCGAGCCGGATTGTCATCGACCACGCCAGCCTCGGAGGCCCAGGCGAAAAAGGCCCGCACCGCCGCCTTCATCCGATGGAGCGAGGCCGCCGAGCGTGGGCCGCGCTCACTCTCGGTAACCGCCCCGGCGGAGAACACCTGGTCGAGGAGCCCGGCCGTGACCGCCCTACAGACGATACCCGGGGCCAGCTCCCCGGCCACGCGGGCCACGAGGGCGAGGTCCCGGCGGTATGCGGCTATGGTCGCAGGGGAGCGTCCTTCAGCCGACAGGCGGGCACAGAACGCCTCTGCCGCGCCCGTCAGATCAAGGTCAGCCGTTCGGTTGCTCATCGCTGGACTCCTTCACCCGGCTGTGGCCCATGGGTGTGCTCTTGGGCAGAGGCAACTCCTCGATGCGCCCCGACTCCCTGGCCCAGACCATCATCATGCGGAACACCCGGACGGTCTTGGCGATGGTGCGTTCAGCCCGCTCCTTGCCGTCGGGGAGTTTGAGCAGCAAATCGGATTTGTAGAACTTGCCGACCTGGGGAAGCCGGATCTCGGCGAGCTGGCGATCCCCGCCGAAGAAGGCCTCCACCGCGTCGAGGTCCTTCCGGTAGGTGTAGAGGGTCCGCTCTTTCTTTCCGGATTCCCGCAGGTGGCCGATGAAAGCCTCGGCGGCTTGATGCACGGTGCATTCGGTCATGTCGATGTCTCCTTTGTCGGTGGCCCGGTGTGTTCAGGACAGGAACTCGTCCAGCTCCCGCAGCAGTTCCTCGACGTGGCCGAGGGAGCCGACGCTCGCCCAGGTGATGTCCGGCTGCTTCGCGTCCGCTTCGAGCTTGCCGCGAATGCCCTCTATCAGCCGGACGATGTTCTCCTGCTTTTCTCGGTACGCCTTGAGTGCCTGCTGGCGGTTTCTGTCGTAGGTCATGGCCTGCCTCCGGTTCCGGTTTTCGTGGATACGGGACCATCCCGCGTCACATCCAATGACGCTTCTATTTCGTTGGAAATCAAGTGTTTGCAGAGATCTTTCTGCATGTACCCCAAACCCATAACCCAAAGGAGATCAGCATGTTGAAGAAGACCATCGAATGGACCATCCCGCTGGCCCTGGCCGGGATCATGACCGGCTGCGCCACCTACCGGCCTCCGGCCCAGATCCAGTCGGCGGTGGCCACCGTCAACCGCCACACGCCCGAGTACGTGACCGAGGCCAATAAGGCCCTGCGCGAGATCGGCCACCCGGACGCCGAGCGCCTGACCGGAGTCGGCCTGCGCCTGCAGACCGCCGTGGACGCCCTTGACCAGTGGGCCAACGGCTCGAACCAGGAGGCAGGCCAATGAAAGAGATCCTTCAGGAAAACAGCGCTGCCGTCCGCCAGGCCGGTGAGGCGCTGGTTGAAATCGGCACCGAACTGGCGGCGGGACGGATCGAGAACGCCCTCGGCCGTCTGGAAGCGACCCAGCAGCAGTACCAGGCCTGGGCGGAGTTGGACCAGGCCATCATCGACATTCAGGAAGCTGTCCACGACCGGAAGAACACCCTGGCCGTGCAGCAAATCCTGACGGAACTGGTGGGCACCATCCTCGGCAACGCCTTGAGGACGGGAATGCACTGATGGCGGTAACCGACAAGGAGCGCAAACTCGCGGCGACCCTGAGCGATCCCGTGTTGTGGGGGCAAGCCTACCTCTACAACCGGGATGGCTCAGGCCGCGACTACTGGCCGCACCAGGTGGAGGACCTGCGCTGCCCGGCCAAGAACATCATCCACCTCGACGGCCGGGACGTGGGTAAGTCCATCGTGCTCTCGACCGACGCGCTCCATTACGCCTTCACCACCCGGGGCGGCCAGGGCCTCATCGCGGCTCCGCACCAGGGGCACCTCGACACCATCATCGAGGAGATCGAGTTCCAGCTCGACAGCAACCCGGATCTGATGAACAGCATCGCCCTGACCAAGTACGGCAAGCCCAAGATCCACCGCAAACCCTATTTCCGGCTGGAGTTCACCAACGGTTCGGTGCTCTATTTCCGCCCGGCTGGGGCTTATGGCGACGCCTTCCGGTCCCTGCACGTGAGCCGCGTCTGGGTCGATGAAGGAGCCTGGCTGACCGAACGGGCCTGGAAGGCGCTGCGCCAGTGCCTCAAAGCCGGGGGGACGTTACGCATCTACTCCACGCCCAACGGCCTGCGCGACACCACTTATTACCGGCTCACCTCGTCGGATCAGTTCCACGTGTTCCGCTGGCCGTCATGGCTCAACCCTCTGTGGACCGAGGATCGCGAGGCCGAACTGTTGGAGTTCTACGGCGGCCGCGACAGCTCCGGCTGGCAGCACGAGGTGGCCGGTGAACACGGCAAGCCCTCCTATGGGGCCTTCAATGTTGAACAGTTCAACCTCTGTCGGCAGGATCTGCTGGAGTATCAGAAGATCGTCATCACCGATTCCGAGCTGCGCGATTGCGACACCGAGGAAGCGGCCCATGACCGGCTGGAGATGCTGCTCAACCTCACGCCCCGCAGCGGGCAGTTCTGGGTCGGCGGCGACCTGGGCTACACCAACGACCCCACCGAGATCGTCGTATTCCAGGAGACGGAGATCGGCGAGCGGACGCTGCTGAAGATGATCCTGCGCGTCCATCTCGAACACGTTTCCTATCCGCACATCGCCCAGATCATCGCGCTGCTGGAGCGTTACTACACCCCGGCGGGCATCGGCGTGGACAACGGCGGCAACGGTCTGGCCGTGGTTCAGGAATTGCTCACCCTGGACAAGTACAAAGGGCTGGAGCTGGAAGGCAGGCTCAAGGGATACGACTTCGGCGGCATGACCCGGCTGGCGGTGCGGGACGGCAAGGAAATCAAGAAGCGGACCAAGGAGCTGATGACCAGCCTCATCAACGGAGCCCTGCAGCGCAAGCAGCTCATTTTCCCCTCGGACGATCTGGAGGTGGAAGACCAGTTCACCACCCACACCTACACCCTGCGGGACGGCAAGATCATCTATTCCAAGGGCAACGACCACATCATCGACGCGGTGCGCTGCGCCATGCTGATCCGGGAGGAAGGCAACCTCGACCCAGTCGGCGAAGAGGTGGTCTCGCTCAAGCCCGTGCTCACCAATCCGATTTTTATCTGATTCGGGGATTCCCCTTGATTTTTTGGTCGCAATCAGACATATTGTCACCACTTGTGAATAAGTGGAGTCAATTTGTCTGGAGCCAAGGATGCAGAAAAAACCAGAAGATATTTTCCGCTCATGTGGTGGCCAACTACGGATGAGCGAGGCTATTGAGCGCGGGATCAGCCGTTACATGCTCTATGCTCTTCGGGATAAAGGGGTGATAGAGCAAGTCAGCAGGGGGGTGTACCGCCTGGTGGAACTTCCTCCCATCAGCAATCCCGACCTGGTAACGGTTGGACTGCGCTTCCCGAATGCAGTCATCTGCCTCGTATCGGCACTGGCATATCACGAAATCACCACACAGATTCCGCACAGTGTTTCCGTGGCCGTGCCAAGGGAATCACGCCAACCGTCCCTGGATTATCCGCCACTCAGTGTTCACCGGTTCTCTGACCTGGCATTCCGTGCAGGTATCGAAGAGCACCAAATCGACGGAGTGCCCGTCAAAATCTACAGTCCGGAAAAAACGCTTGCCGACTGTTTCAAGTTTCGGAACAAGATCGGCATGGATGTGGTACTGGAGGCACTGAAACTCTACAAAGCCCGCAAGCAATTCAATCTCGAGGCACTGCTCAAATATGCGAAAGTCTGCCGTGTTGAAAAGGTGATGCATCCCTATCTGGAGGCGAGCATATGAAATCCCCGAAGAATATCCCCGCATCTGTCCGGCAACGCCTTCTAAATCGCGCCAAAAACGATAAAAGGCCGTTCAACGAACTCCTCCAGTACTATGCCATGGAACGGTTTCTGTTCCGCCTGTCCCAGTCAGCGCATGCGGACCGTTTCATCCTCAAAGGCGCTTTGATGTTGAGGGTTTGGCGTTCACCGGAATTCCGGCCAACCATGGATATCGATATGCTGGGAAGAACCAGTAACGAGGAAGCCAGTATTGTCGCTCAGATTCGGGAGGTCATGGCCGTGGATGTGGAGCCCGATGGGCTCACTTTTGATCCCGACTCGATCCAGTTCGAACGGATTACCGAGGATGCCGATTACGAAGGGATCAGGGTTCGATTTCGTGGAATGCTGGACTCCGCAAGGGTCAATATGCAGGTGGATATCGGCTTTGGCGACATCATCTATCCCGGACCGGAAGAATCGGATCTGCCAACCATGCTGGATTCTCCCATACCGAGGCTGCTTTGCTACAGCCGTGAAAGCGCTATTGCGGAGAAGTTCGAGGCCATGGTGAAACTCGGCATATTGAACAGCCGCATGAAGGATTTCTATGATATATGGCTCCTTTCCCGGCAGTTTGATTTCGATGGGATGAAACTGGCCGAGGCAATTCGTCTGACCTTCCAGAGAAGAGGAACTTCGCTTCCTCCGAGAATAGAAGCGTTCGAACAGCCTTTCATCGATGCCAAGCAGATTCAGTGGTCGGCTTTCCATAAGAGGCTTCAGCAAGACCATGTGCCCGAATCCTTCAAGGATGTCGTATCTGTGGTGGAGGATTTCCTTGCACCACACACGACCCTGCTATCACAGGACAACCCTAAACCTCTGATCTGGCCTGCATCAGGCCCGTGGGCCTGACTCGGTGCAAAGTCTCTACACATAGTGACAAGTGAAGAGGCTTTGCATATCCCAGCCTGAACAATTCCCTGCCAATCCAATTCATCTCCCTCCGACGCTTTCCACCCCGCTCCGGTAAGTAACGGGCATCGAGCCGGATTCGGCCCACACGGGCCGGATGTGCGGCTGTCATGGCCGAAACTACCGAGAGGATCACGTGGAAAGCACCGCCCATCAGGACGAACAACCCGAAAGCCTGGACACCACCGGCTTTGTCATCGCGCCGCTGGCCGCAGCGGCCGCGCTCGACTCGGCGGCCTTCAGCAAGGTCAACGCTACCGAGGCTATTCCGGCCACCTGGGAAGAACGCGCCCGCAAGGCCTGGGAATATTACGTCGAAGAGCCGCTGGTGAAGAACTGCGTCAACTCCTGGCGCACCTTCGCCGTGGGCGACGAGATCAAAATCACCAGCGATGACGAGACCCTCAAGGAGCAGGCACTGGAGGCCGCCTGGCGGCTGAACGTCTCGCAGTTCATCAAGGACATGGTTCTTCAGCTCCTGGTGAAAGGCGACGCCATCGGCTTCAAGCGCTTCACCAAGTCCGGCCAGGACATCGAGGAGCTGGTCTGCGTCAACCCGGTTTCGGTCAAGGTCAAATACGCCCAGGGCGAGCTGATCGAGGCCCGGCAATTTCCCGAGGACACACCCGGCGGTGGCGAATCCATCCCGCTGCCCGTCGAACAGGTGGTCCATCTCAAATGGGACGCACCGGCCTTCTCGCCCCGGGGCAACTCCCTTGTGCTTCCCGCTTTTCAGGCCATCGAACTGCTGCGCGACTACCGCCGGGCCGAACAGGCCATCGCCAAGCGCTGGGCCACGCCGTTCCGCCTGCTCAAGGTGGGCGGCGCGTTCGGTCAGAAGATGGTGATGCCGGACCAGCGGATGCTCGAACAGGTTCGCGACATGGTCAACAAGATGGACATGAAAAGCGGCCTGGTGGTCCCGTTCTACGTCAACGTCGAAACCCACGGCACCGACGGCCAGGTCCTCAATGTCGAGGACAAGGTCAAGGAGGTGAAGGAAGACATCGTGGTGGCCCTGGGGCTGTCACGCTCGCTGGTGACCGGCGACGGACCGAATTTCGCCACCGCCTCGGTGAGCATGCAGAAGATGATGGTCATGATCCGCGAGATCAAACAGGCCGCACGCAAGCTCCTCGACTGGGTGTTCGACGACTGGATGGAGCTGAACGGCCATGACGACAAGAGCATCCAGTTCATCTTCAACGACCTCGACCCCAGCGACGCGGTCGATTTCAAGAAGCTCCTCATCGAACTCTACGACCGCAAGCTCATCAGCCGCTCCAGCCTTCAGCTCAAGATGGACCTGGACCCGGACATCGAGGCCGCCAACCGCGAGACCGAACGCAAGCAGATCGACCTGATGGACGAGAAGCAGGTGAAGCCGGTGGTGGATATGGTCGTCTCCGGCATCCTCAGCGTGCCTCGCGCCCGGAAGATGCTCGGGATTCCTGCCGAGGACGATGAACCAACGGCGGAGGCGGCATTGGTCTGGTCGGGCGACCTGGAGTCCACCGGCATTGCTGCCGTGTGCGACGAGTGCAGCCACTTCATTGCTGACACCAACCACTGCCGGGTCCACAACAGCGAGCGTACTTTCGACGCCCCGGCCTGTCGTTTCATCGACCGCCGGGAGCCCCGCTGATGCCGTCGGACCTCAAGCAGCGCATCCAGGCGGCCACCCTGAAAAGCCTGACGGCCCGCAACCGCTACAACGACCAGGTCACGGCCCAACTCACCCAGGCGCTGAAACAGGCCGAAGACGAGGTCGCCCGCGCCATCCTCCAGTACCGCTCTCTCGGCTCCCTGCCGGACAACAAGCTCGCCGCCCTCAAGGGGCTGGAAAAGCTCCAGCTCGAACTCGACGACACCATGACACGGCTCAAGCGGGAGCAGACCCTGGTCTTTCGCAAGACGACCAAGGACTCCTTCAAGCTCGGCATCCAGCAGGGAATCGGAGAGCTCGCCGACGCGGCGCTGCCGTTCTACGCCGACCTGAAGCCCGAGGGCATCGACAAGCTGGCCACCAAGGTGTTCACCATCGTCGACACCAATGCGCTCGACTTCATGGCGCAGTACAACCTCACGCTTGCCGGTGACGTCCACCGCGAGCTCGCAGACGGCATCAAGCGCACCATCCTGAACGGCGTCGCCACGGGCAAGGGGGCCGACGACATTGTCCGGGACATGGGCAAGGTGATCGTCGACAAGGACTCCTTTCGCCAGGCCGGAAGCCGGGTGTTCAGCAAGGCGCAGTACCGCATGGAGATGATCGCCCGTACCGAGGTCCTCCGCGCCCACAACATGGGCAGGCTCAAGTTCCACGAGCGGGTTGGCATTCAGAAGCTGGAATGGCTGGCCATGGAGGACGAGCGCATGTGCCCGGTCTGCGGCGGCCTGGACGGCAAGACCTTTCCCATCGATAAGTTCCCCCAGCAACCCGCGCATCCGCACTGCCGCTGCACCAACATCGTGGCCTGGCCGATGACCGTCTGCGGCAGCGAGATGGCCGCCAAGGCCGCCGCCCAGGCATCGCAGGGGGACGCCTGCATTCTCCCGCCCCATGTGCTGGAAGGCATGGCCGACGCCCAGGCCAAGGAGAACGCCAAGCTCAAGAGCGCCTTTGAAACCGGCGACATCGCCGACCTCGGCTCGCTGACGGTCAAACAGCTCCAGACCCTGGCGAAACAAAACGGCGTGGCCATTGCCCGGACCAAGGCCGATTTCATCAAGCTGCTCGATCTGGCCGAACCAGGGATCGATCACGGTGACCTGGCCGGAGCGGCGCTCAGCGCCAAGCTCAAGGAACACAAGATCGGCCTGCTGCGGACCAAGGAAGAACTGGTCGAGCTGCTCGGACTGAAGCAGGCGGAACTCAAACAGGCCAAGCTGCTCGCCGCCCAGATGGCGAAGATCCCTCCCGCAGAGGGGCTGGAGGGCATGACCGCCCAGCAGCTCAAGGAGATGGCGAAGGAGAACGGCATCTCCCTCAACATGACCAAACAGGAGACCATCGAGCTGCTGGATAAGCTGGAGCCCGGTGTGGACCACAGCGGCCTGATGGGCAAGGAACTCGCGGCGGCCAAACAGAAGCACGGCATCGGCATCCTCAAAAACAAGCAGCAGCTCGTTGAGGCGCTGCAGAAGAAGGCCGGTGCCGACATGGCCGAGTCGGTCAAGAAAAAGGCAGTCGACGAGGCCAAACAAAAGCTGATCCTGAAACAGAAAACGGCACTCGAAGACGCCGCCAAGGCCGTGGTCGTTCCCGACACGCCGACCGGCTACAAGGATTTCCTCGACGCGATTGCCAAGGCGGAACAGGCGGTTTCCGGTGGCACCAATCTACCCCAGGATCTGCTGGCGGCCCACAGCAAGGAAATCGCCCTCAAGAAACAGCTCTTCCAGGACCAGGTCGGTAAGCTGAAATCGACGGAGCTCAAGACGCTCGCCAAGGAGACCAAGGTTCAGTATTGGCAGTGGGCCAACAAAGACGAGCTGACCACGCTCTTCACCGAGACCGATCCCGAGAAAATCAAGGCGGTTCAGGCCAGCATCGACACCAAGCACGCAGCCTGGGCCGAAAAACATGGCGGCAAGAAGAAAACCGCTTCTGCCAAGCCCGCCACGCCGAAGAAAGAGCCGCCGAAACCGGCTCCACAACCGAGTCCGGTCAAGCCGCCCGAGCCCAAGATCGTCAAGAAAGGCGCGGAGTTCGCCACCGTCGATACCGCATGGCAGCAGAAGGGTCTGCCTTCGAAGTTCAAGAAATCCGGCAAGGCCGCTGTCGGCGGCGCACACGAAAAGGAGTTCTGGACCGATGAGAACGGGGACAAATGGCTGTTCAAGCCCATTGGCCGCAAGGACGATGAGTTCATCGCCTTCGGAGAGGAAGCCGCCTACAAGATCGGCCGCCTGATCGACCCTCATTCCATCGAGGTGCGCACCATCCAGTTGAACGGCCGCACCGGCTCCATCCAGAAATGGCGCACCGATCTGCGGGACGACTTCGATTTTCGCAACATCCTGCCCCAGGATCTGACCACCATCGAACTGGAGCAGATCCAGCGCGAGCATGTGGTCGACTGGCTGATCGCCAATCACGACGGACATTCCAAGCAGTTCATCCGTGCCCGGGACGGTCGAGTCTACGGCATCGACAAAGGCCAGGCATTCAAGTTTCTGGGCCAGGACAAGCTCTCGCTCGACTATCACCCCAACGGCGTCTGCGGCGAGGAAGAGCCGTTTTACAACAAGGTCTTCCGGGCGGCCAAGGAAGGGAAGGTACGGGTCGATCCGAACGCAACCCTTCGCTACATCCAGGAAGTCGAAAAGATTGCCGACGAGGATTACCTCGATCTGTTGCGACCCTACGCCGAGGGACGGTTTTCCAAGGACCCGGCCGGGCTGCGGCATTTCTACGATCAGGCCCTGGAGCGGAAACACAATCTCCGGCGGGACTTCGAGGGTTATTACGCCGATGTGCTGGGGGATCGGGGGTTCCGTTTCGACAAGCTGAGTACCGCCACCGGCAAGAAAAAGCTGCTCTCCTCAACAGAGGAAGCCCTGGTCGAGGAGGCCCGCAAGCTCGGCTGGCAGGGCAAGACGCTGCCCTTCGACAGCGGCGATGTGGAGGACCAGAACGCGCTGATCTTCACCGAGAGCTTCAAGGGGAAGAAGCGCACCGTGGTCAAGATGAAGATCCGGCCGGACACCGACCGCCGCATCGACGAGGTGCTGCGCAGGTATGTGCAGACGGCGGCCGGGGAAAAGGGACAACCGCTGGTCGAAGACAGCTTCTTTCCGACGATTCTGGACGCCGTCAAAAACGTCAACTTCCACGTGGGCGACGGCAAGTACAACCGGACCAAGATCGACAAGGCCCTGCGCCTGCGCAAGAAACTGGAGACCCTGCAGAAGAGCGCCGACCCCAAGGTCAAGGAGATGGCGGACCACTATCTGAAATGGGTCAAGGAGATCGAAGAATCCGTCGACTGGGACCGGGCCACCAACGGCGTTTTCGAGCAGTATCTGCCCAAGCTCGACGCGCAGAAACCCAAGGAGAAACCGCCGTTCAAGGTGGAACGCGGCAAGGTGACCCACACCAAGCGCAGGATCGGGTCCGGCACCATCAATGTAGAGGCCGACGACATCGACAACCGGACGCTGTTCAATCACAACTCCCGCATGCAGGACGGACACCAGTACACCGTCACCTTCGAGGACGGCACCCGGGTCCGCTATCGCCCCTGGTCGGACACCAACCTCTATGCCCAGCGCGGCGAGCTGGAAATGATCCTGGATGGCGATGCCACCCCTGGACGGGTCGAGGCGATGCTGGAAAAGCTCGAACAGCTCGGCATCGACACCCGGGTGGCCACGGCGGAAAACGCCGAGCAGATGTATCTCGAAAAGCTCGCCTACATCCGCAAGACCGACAAAAGCGCCGACTTCAAGCGGCTGCAGAAATCCCTCGACGACCGCAACGCCAGCACCACCGAGCGGGTCCAGGCCCTGCGCGGCTATTGGCAAAAGGAGCTGGGCGTCCAGGACATCACCCAGCTTTCCGGGTACAACCCGCTGGGCGAATACCAGGCGGGTTTTCTGGACCGCGACGCCAAGGGCGGATACCGGCACCAGTTCCGGTTCGACATCACCGAGGAGGACCTTGAAAAACAGATGAAGGGCTACTCGCTGGTCCACGATCTGACCAACGGCGAAAGCATGTCCGGCTTTATCGACTTGATCATGGAAAACAACGGAGCCATGGTCAGCACGGTCGAGAAGATGCGCATGGGCGTGGCTCCGGGAGGAATGTCCCCGGTGGCCGACATGCAGACCGGCGGCGCGAGCTATTTCTTCACCCGAATCAAGAAGCAACCGGCCAGCGACGCCTCACCGGCCCTCTACTTCAAGAAACAGATGCTGCGGCGCATGGACGCCATCAGCTATGACCATGACGCCTACGGCAAGGTGATCGACGACTACGTGCAGCGCAACCGGGGAGCCAGCATCGATGATTGGAAGCGGTTCTCGCAACGCCATGGCAACGAAACCATCTTCAAATACTCGGTGACGCTGCTGGACAACATCGAGTTCATCGTGGCCAGAAGCGACAACGAACGCCGGGAGATCATCCAGAGTTTCACCCGGCGTGGCATCAAGAAACTGCCCGACGGGCGCAAGGTGGAGGACATCGTCCATACCTCGCAAAGCTGGAGCAAACGCAAACAATGACCATGAAGGACTTTATCGAACAGGAGAAACGGCGGCTGCAGGAATCGCTGCACTGGTTCAACAGCCGGGGCAGCCGCATGACGGTCAGAGAATCCGGGGATCTCTTTCTGGACACCCTGGTGGACAGCTTCACCGTCACCCGGATCGCCCCCCATTTCGACGCTGCTGGAAACCATCTGCGCACCGATTTCTGGCTGTTGTGGAAGACGCTCGGTTACGACGAGGGCTTCCAGCACGCCCACACCGTCAAGGTCGTCGATATCAGGATCGAAGATATCCTGACGGACGAACATGACGACACGGAGGTCGAAGGCTGGCTGATTGTCGAGCTGATCGACGACCTGGGCCGCATTCACCATGTCGAAATGATCGAGCCGGTCTCGGAGCCCGAACTCGCGGCGGACTGGCAACGCTGGATCGCCTACCGCCAGAAAAACGCCGAAAGATTCCACCGGCTCGACGCCCAGCTTCTGGCCGAGCATCTCCGGATCGCGGAGGACTGGTCATGAAACTGCGCTATATGATCGACTCGATAATGGCCGACCGGCAAGCCACCGTCCCGGAATACGTGCCCGTGGGCGTCTGGGTTCAGGGACCGGGTCCCGGTCTGGATGTGGAGATGTACTACCTCGACCGGGGACCGAACGGGCTTGCCGACCGCAAGGATGAGGCTGCCTGGGTGGTCAACCGTCTGGTCGAGGTCGGGGCCACCTCGCTTCCGGCGGATTTTCTCGAATACCACCGGCTGTCCCGCTCTCCCTACGACGGGGACTTTTCCGAGATCACCGAGACCGGCGAATACCCCTCCCTCGACGCCTGCGGCAAGGCCGTTCTGGCCCGGCTGAATCCCGCCCGCTGAAATTCGCCGTCACCCTCCGACACATCGCCGACGCTTCCGGTAAGTAACCGCTGAACGCTCCCCGCAGGTCGCGGAGAGCACAGCAAACTGACCGGAGACGTTGATGGAACTGTTCGCCACAGACCTGGAAAGGCTGGCGTTTCTACTGGAGGCCGATGCGGCGCTGACTCTCGATCCCGACACGCTCGGGTCCGAGGCCGCCGAACAGTCCGCTCCTGAAGAGCTCCCTCCCGAGAAGCGCCCCAAGTACATCACCAACTACATCGGCAGTAAGCAGAAGCTCGTCGACTGGATCTGGAAGCATACCCCGGAGGGCACTGGCACCGTGCTGGATGCCTTTTCGGGGTCTGCGGTCGTGGCCTACATGTACAAGACCAAGGGCCTCCAGGTCATCGCCAACGACCGGCTCCGCTACTGCCACCATGCCGCCAAGGCGATCATCGAGAACAACTCGGTTCGCCTGAGCGAGGACGAGATCGAGGCACTCCTGGCCGACAACGCCAAGGCGGGCAGCTTCGTTCAGGACAACTTCAAGGGCATCTTCTTCGCCAAGGGCGTCCATGCGCTGATCGACACCATCCGCGCCAACTGCGACAAGCTCTCCGGCTTCAAGAAAGACATCGCCCTGTTCGGCCTCGGCAAAACCTGCATGAGCGGCAAGGGTGGCTTCGGCCACTTCTCGTCGTCCACCGATTATGGCCGCCGCCAGGACACCCCCGACGAGTTCAAGGATCGCTTGCGCAAGAACCTGCAGCGTATCAACGCCCTGGTTTTCGACAACGACAAGGAGAACAAAGCATACCGGCAGGACATCAATGACCTGCTGCCGAAAGCCAAGGCGGATCTGGCCTACTTCGATCCGCCTTACGCCACCGAGTTTTCGACCACCAACTACGAGCGGGCCTACCACTTCGTGGAGGGGCTCATGACCTATTGGGAAGGCCTCGAAATCAAGGCCGACACCAAGGTCAAGTATTACGAGACCGACCACAAGACCGTCACCAAAGCCAACGCCAGCGAGTTCTTCCAGACCTTTCTCGGCAACGCCAAGCACATCCCGCACTGGCTGATCTCCTACCGCGATCACGCCTATCCCAACGAGCAGGAGATGAAGCGGATCATCGGCTCCTTCGGCAAACAGAGCCGGATGAAGTCCAAGGATCACCACTACGCCATCACCTCCAAGCACGGCGAGGCTTCCAACGCCAAGGAGCGATTGTTCGTCTGCGCTCCCGGGGCCAAGGCCAGCGCCGAGCGGGAGGAGAAACCCGTTCCGATGGCAGCCGCAGCGAACTTCCACACCAGCATCCCCGTGGATATCCGGCTGGGCGAAGGCGAAAGCCTCACGACCGAGGCCATGGATGTCGGCTCGGCGGGCGACCCCCAGTTCAGCTTCGTGCTCTGTCGCACCGGGACCAACAAGAACGGCGACCACTTCACCGCCGAGGAGTTGTCCGGTCGGCATATGACGGCCGTGAACAAGAAGGTCGATCTGCAACATTCGCAGGAGTTCAACGACATCGTGGGCGGCATCGTCGCCGCCGACTACCTGGAGGACGACAACGGCGGCCGCGTGGAATGCGTCGGTGAGCTGTACGTCCACGACACCCCGGCCGCCCGGCTGGCTTACAAGCTGATGAAGCGCGGGATCATCTCCCAGGTCTCCATGGAGTGCGACTACCAGGAGGGCGAATGCTCGGTCTGCCACAAGCGCTTCCAGAACAAGGCCGACTACTGCACCCACCTGCGCAAATTCAAAGGCCGTGATGTGGGCGGCCAACCCGTTTTCGAGATTCTGCACGGCGTCACTTTCACCGGACTGGGACTGCTCGACCGCAAAGGCGCGGACGAGAACGCCAGGATTCTGCAGGTGGCGTCCCTTCAGAGCCAGCCCGACCAATCCCAACCCGAAGGAGATTCCACGATGGAAGACAAAACCAAACCCACCGATGACCCGGCCGTCGAAGCGGCCAAGAAGAAACCGGCCCAGCAGGAAGGCGATCCCGCTCGCGTTACCGACCTGGAAAAGGAAAACCGGCAGCTCAAGGCCCAGGTCGCCGAGCTGCAGAAGCGCGTCCAGGAACTGGAAGCCGAACAAAAGGCGGTCGCCTGCCGCTCCCGGGCCAAGAAGCTGCTCACCCGGCTGGAAAAGCAGGGACTCTCTTTCGCTTCCGAGGAGGACCGGGAAGCCGAACTGAAACGCCTGGCCGAACTGTCCGACGAAGCCTTCGCCGCCACCGAGGCCGCTTACGAACGCCTGCCCAAATCGGCCAAAGCGGACAAGGACAAGGAAGAGAAACCCACTGACAGCGACCAGGGCGGCAAGCCCGCCGCCAAGGCATCGACGGAAACCCCGCTGCGCAGCGACGCCGGTGTCCGGCCCCACGATGTGGACGACCGCAAGGTATCGCTCGAGGACCGCCTGCGCGACGGGTTCATGGCCGCTTACCGCAACCGTGTCGGCGAGGACTCTCCCGAACACTCGCAAATCAACGCATAAGGAGGAAACACCATGTCATTCATCAATCCGTGTCACCGCAGCCTCGCCTATGGCGACGGCCACATCCAGGGCGACGGCCAACTCGGCCAGGTGGTCCGCGTAGTCGGCGACGACCTGTTCGCCGTCAACACCGATCCCACCAAGCGCTCCTTCGGCATCCTGATCAAGGACTACGCCGGTGGCGAAATGCCCGGCATTTACTGTGACGGCGGCGTCTACGAGACCGACGCCTTCGAAGGGACCGTCGTCGCCGGAGACGACCTGAAAGTTTCGGCGAGCGGTCGCCTGACCAACGGCGTCGCGGCCGGAGAGCACGTCGTCGCCCACGCCATTTCCGTACAGAGCGGCGTCCTCAAATTCCGCCTGCTCGTATAACCCAAGGAGCCAACGCACATGAAAACCAATCAGTTGAAGATCCATTCCCAGGAATACATGGAAACCATGGCGCGGCTCATGAGCGAGGCTCTCGAGTCGCCCGAAGGCATGCGGGCGCTTGCCGCCGCCATCGCCGCGCCCATCGAACAGGAGATCAAGCGCAAGGAGATCTCCTCGCTGCTGCTCACCAAGCACACGTTGCCCAAGGGCGAACGTCCGGTCTACCAGAAGAAACCGACCGTCAAGGCCCACTGGATCAGCAAGGACGGTGACGCCCAGGAGCAGGAGGTGGGCAAGGACGAGGTCGAGTTCCCCACCAACCGCATCCACTCCAACCCGATGGTGGACGTTTCCGTCCTCAAAAACGGCAACATCGGCACGCTGATGGACATTCAGACCAGTGCCGCCGACGCCATTCGCAAGGAGATGGACCGACGCACCATCTCGGTGCTCTCCTCGGCCATCCCGGCGGCCAACACCATCGAGGTCACCGGCGACCTGCTCACCGAGGATGCACTGAACGAGGCCATCTCGATCATCGAGGACCTGGAGCTGTCGGTGAAGTACATCGTCATGCGCGGCCGCCGTTTCAACGACATGCGCGGCTGGAACCTCGATCCCCAGACCAAGCTCGAGCTGCGTCAGAAGGGTGTCATCAAGAACTACGGCACCGGCGGCATTCTGTTGACCGCCTCCATGCCGCTGGACGAGATCATCATCGTCCCGGATGAAGAGGTCGGAAAGATGCCGGTGCGCGAAAACCTGAAGACGGAGTCCATCGATCAGAAGACCCGCTTCAAGACCGGCTGGCTGGTGTGGTCCGAGATCGGTCAGGGCATTACTCGCCCCGACATCATGGCCAAGGTCAAACTGGTTCCGTAATCCGGGAGGTGATGTGACATGAATCGAATCAAGAACATCCGCCCCGGCGTTCTGGTGATCCCCGACGCCGGGCTGAAACTCAAGCCCGGCCAGGTGGTCGAGGTGGAACGCCTCACCAAGCAGATCCAGGCGGCTCTCAAGAATGGTCGTCTGGCCATGGTCGACAAACCGAAGCAGGAACCGGTCGCTTCTCCAGAGCCCGACCAGGACGCGGAACCGGTGGACCTGAGCAAACTCTCCGCCACCGACGCCATCTCCAAGGTCAATGAGGAAGCCAATCCGGAAACCCTCAAAGGCTACATGGATACCGAGAAACGCCGCACGGTGATCGACGCGCTCAAGAGCCGTCTGGAGGGCCTGCAAGGTGCTGCTGAGTGACCTGATCGCCGACCTGCGGCTCGACCTGTCCGATCCGGGCGCATCTCTCTTCGAGGATCAGACCCTGGAGAGATGCGTCCGGAAAGCCGTTTTCCGGGTCGGCCGTGACCTCGACCAATCGCTGACGATCACGGCCGGAGAGATTACCCCCGATCCCACCGGCGAGGTCCGCGAGCTCCTGGTGATCATGGCGCAGATCCACGCCTGCCAGGTCATGCGTTCGGCCACCGCCAACGCATTCTCCTTTTCCAGCGGCGAAAAGCGGGTGGACAAAACCGGCCAGCCCGGCCACTGGGCCAAGCTCGAGGCCGATCTGCTCGCCGACTACCGCCAGCGGCTCACCGAGTTGCGTCCGGCCACCCAGCTCGACCAGGAAGCCTACATCCTGACCCCGAGCGGCCTTATGCCGGTCATCTACGAACAAGGGATCGATCTCGATGTTGTTGAATGACCGGGAACGTGCCGAAGCCGTGGCCGACGTCGCCCGGCTGATCCTCTCCTCCGGCCAGACCGCACGCATCCTGCGCGTGGTTCCCGGCGAGCGGCTCTACGGCACCGACGATGCCGAATACGCGGAAGTCTCTGTCATCCCCCTCGAACTGAACGAAACCCCGCCGGAGGAGCTGAGCGGCAAGATCGACGCGCTCGCCTGCGTCCTTCCGGATGCCGATGTCCAAGGTGAAGACCGCCTGGCCGCAGACAGGGAAACCTATCGCATACAGAGTGTGGAAGAAGAACACTTCTTCGGCACCGTCACCCATAAGAACCTGCAACTGGTGAAGCTCAATGGGCGTTAGGCGAACCGGTGACTGGGACAAGGCCCGCGCCAAGCTGACCACCGGCATGGGGCCGCGCCTGGCCACGGCCCTGCGTCAGGCCACGATCCGCAACGCCCTTTTTCTGGTGCGCGAGATCCAGCGGGGGATTCGCTCCCAGGCCCCGGGCGGACAGGCCTTCGTGAAACTCGCCGAAAGCACCATCGAGCGCAAAGGTTCCAGCAAGGCGCTCATCGACACCGGCTTTCTCGTCAACGCCATCACCCAGAAGATCATGGCCGACAAGGCGTTTGTCGGCCTGCTGCGCGGCACCATCAACAAGGACGGGGAAGACATGGTGAACATCGGTGCCGTCATGGAGTACGGAGCCACCATCAAACATCCGAACGGCGCGACCATCGTCATCCCCGCCAGACCCTTTCTGCATCCGGTGATGGAGAAGTACCGCGAGCAGATCCTCCAGAACTATCGCGAGGCGATCCGCTCCGCGCTTTGAGCCTCCGACACATCGCCAGCGCTTCCGGTAAGTAACCAGGCAGAAAACGGAGGCGTCCCTTGAGCACGATACAGACCGTCACAGAAATCCTGATCCGCCTGGCCAAACAGGCCATCCACCCGGACACCGTGCTGGTGTTCCCGGATGACCTGTTCGAGGTCCAGCGTACCCCCAGCGTCATCCTCCAGGGGCCGAAGCTGGCGGAAGACCGTTTCCGCCGCAGCCAGAGCCGCCTGTTCGAGAAGAATGTCGCGGAGCTGAGTTTCGAGGAGTGCCGGTTTCCCCGTCTCTATCACCTCGATTTCGACCTGGTGGTGACCGTGGACCGGGAGGCCGAACTGCTTGGTTTTCACGAATCGGTGTCGCGGTTCCTCCAGCTTTACCCGGAGATCGCCATCGCCGACCAGGGCAGCCTGAACCTTACCGAACTGGTTCCTCTGGGCGGCCTGGCCCGGGTGAACCTCTCCAACCTCCGGCAAAGCTCCGGACGCATCCGCATCGAATCCTGCCCGGTGTACGACGGCGACCTGCGCGACGGTCGGCTGATCCGGGACCGGACCTTCCAGTTTCACGGCGACGTGACAGAGCAACGAACCATTCAACCGTAAAGGAGAACAACCGTGATCGAGATCAGAAACCTGCAGTTCCAACCCCTGACGTTCAACCTCTCCGGCCAGGGAACCCTTCACCTCGGGCCGCGAGAACGCAAGAGCATCGCCCGCAAGGACCTCTCCGCCGAGATCAAGACCGCCGGAAAACGCGGCCTGGTGCGCATCACCGACCTGACCGGCGGCGCGGAACCAGAACCGGAAAAGCCCACGGCAACCGATGACGCCGCAGCCGATGAGGCCAAGACCACCAGCAAGCGGAGGAAATAACCATGCCGACCTATCTATCGCCCGGGATTTACACCCGGGAAACGGACTTCAGTTTCTATGTGAAGCAGATCTCGACCTCGTCGGCTGCCATGGTCGGAGTGGCCGAGAAAGGCCCGATCAACAAGCCCGTGCTGGTGACGAGCTGGGAACAGTTTATCAACCGTTTCGGCTCCTATATCAACGAAAGCTATCTGGCCTACGCCGCACGGGCGTTTTTCGACAACGGCGGGTCGGTCCTCTACGTCACCCGCATCGCCCATCTCACCGACTCCACCGACCGGGACACCCTGACGGCGCTCAAATCTTCCATCGTGCTGCAGAACCGGGAGGCGACGCCCGCCGACGCCCTGCGGATCGAGGCCGTGAACGAAGGCGTCTGGGGCGACCGACTCTCCATCTCCATCGAGGACGGTTCTCTCGATCCGGCCAACCATTTCAACCTGGTGGTCCGGCACAAAGGCGATGTGGTCGAGGTGTTCAAGGATCTGAGCATGGACGAGACGCTGCCGAACCATGTGGAGCTGGCGATCAACGACCGCTCGGATTTCATCTTGGTCCAGGATCTGGCCGCAGCAATGGGAACGCCCAGCGACCGTCCGGCATTGGGCGTGTTCACGCTCAGCGGCGGCGACAATGGTCTGACCGATCTGGCCGATGCGGACTTCATCGGCGATCCCTCGCAGCATACCGGCCTCTATGGCTTTGACGAGATCGACGCCCTGAACCTGCTGATGGTCCCCGGCGTCACGACGGTGCCGGTGATCAACGCCGGAATCGCCTATGCCGAGGGGCGCAAGGATCTGCTGTTCATCGCCGACACGCCCATGCACCTGGAGCCGCTCGAAGCGGTAGATTTCCGCAAGGGACAAGGGATGTACAGCCATGCGGCCTTCAACTCCTCCTACGCGGCGCTCTACTACCCCTGGCTGGAGATCAGCGATCCGGTCAACTCGCGCAAGAAGCTGGTGCCGCCCTGCGGCGCGGTGGCGGGATGCATCGCCCGCAGCGACCAGAAGACCAACGTCTGGAACGCGCCCGCCGGTATCGACCGTGGCCGCATCTTCAACACGCTCTCCCTGGCCTACAAGACCAGCCGTGGCGAGCGCGATGTGCTCTATCCGGAAGGGGTCAACGTCATCGCCGTGTTCCCCGACACCGGCATCAACATCTGGGGCCAGAAGACGCTGCAAAGCCAGCCCTCGGCCGTGGACCGCATCAACGTGCGCCGTCTGATGATGTTCATGGAGGAAGCCATCTCGGAATCCTCCCGCTTCGTGGTGTTCGAGCCGAATCACCCCCAGACCTGGCGTGCCCTCGGCCGCCTGATCAACCCCTTCCTGCAGGACATCAAGGACAAGGGTGGCCTCTACGACTTCGCATTCCAGTGCGACGAGGAGACCAATACCCCGGCGGTCATCGACCGCAACGAAATGGTGGCCCGCGTGTTCGTCAAGCCGACCAAGACGGCGGAGTTCATCGAGCTGAACTTCATCCTGACCAGCACCGGCGCGGACTTCAAAGAAATCATCTAACGGGAGAACACGGCTATGAGAAGCGGAAACATGCCCAAGAGCCTTTACCAGAACTGGCAATTCGCCATCGAGGTAAATGGCTTCGACGTGGCCCTGTTCCACAAGGGACAGGAGCCAAAAACAGAATTCGAGGAAGTGGCCTTTGCCCCGGCCGGTTCGATGTTCGACCAAAAGGTGGCAGGGCGGGTCAAGTTCGAGGACATCACCCTCGAGAAAGGCAACCTGCAGGACGGCTCCGACGAGGCGGCCCGCGAATGGATCAAGAAACAGGTGGACGTGAACGCCGTCACCGGCGGCCTTCCGGCCGACTATATGCGCGACATCGACGTTGTCCGCTACGACCGCACCGGCAACGAGACCCGACGCTGGACCCTGCACGGGGCCTGGGTGAAGGCGCTCGAATACGACGAGCTCGAGGGCGGCAACACCGAAAACACCATCGAGAAGCTCACCATCTGCTTCCAATACTGGACCTAAACCGGAGGATCGACCATGTACAGCTTTGAACTGCCAAGCGGCACTGAACTCGAGCTCCGGGAAATGACCGGGGCCGAGGAAGAACTGCTCACCAACCAGCGCCTGATCCGCTCCGGAGAGGCGATCAACCAGGTGCTCCGCAACTGTTTCGTCCGGCTGGGCGAGAAGACCGACCCCGATCTTTCCGAGGTGATGAATCTGCTCTCGGGTGACCGGCTGTTCGCCCTGATCCGCCTGCGCCAGATTTCCCTTGGGGACGAGGTGGAGCTGGAGCTGAGCTGCCCGAACAGCGCCTGCCGCATGACCAATTTCGTGACCGTCAATCTCGAGGATCTCAAGGTCACCCCCTACGGCGAGGAGCGCGAGTTCGCCTTCAAGCTGCCCGGCTCGAAGAAAACCGTCCGCTTCGGATATCTCGACGGCCATAAGGAAAAACGCCTGGCCAGCTTGCGCGAACCCAACATCTCCTCGGCCATGCTCATCCGCATCCTCGACATCGACGGCAAGGCCCCTTCCAAGAAGAGCCTGGCGGAAATGTCGATGCGCGACCGCAACGCCCTGCGGCAGGAGATGTCGCGGGTCGACGCGGGAATCGACACCTCGGTCGAAACCGAATGCGATGGCTGCGGCACCAAGATCCGCACCCGCCTGGAGGCCGAACCGGCTTTTTTGTTCCCCGGAGTTCGCTTGTAAGCGACGCATTCTTTCTCGCTTACGGCGGACTGCACTGGGGCTGGTCGGAAACCCGCTCGCTGCCGCTCAGGGTCCGGCGTCAGTTCGTCGAGGCCCTCGAGCGGCAACTTGATTTTGAACGTGAGCAAACGGAACGGCGATAGATGAACGGCGATCTCGGACTGGGCATAGTGGTATCGATGAAGGATGCGTTCTCGCAGAACGCGCAGCGCATCCGTGGTTCCATGATGGACCTCGATTCCACCGTGGCGGATGCTAGCGAGCGGATGACCCGCAACCTGGACCGCATCCAGCAAGGGACCATGATGCTGGGGGCGGGACTGGCCCTGATGGCAGTACCCGCCGCCCTGGTCGCCTCCACCGCCGCGACCCAGAAAGCCCTGGGCGAGCTGGCGTCCCTTGGCGTTCAGGACCTCCGGGCCATCGAGGACGCCGCCGAATCCTTCACTAACCAATGGTCCGGTGCCGACAAGGCCGCCTTCATCACCGCCACCTACGATGTGAAATCGGCCCTGTCCAACCTCAGCGACGAGGCGGTGGGCGTCTTCACCTCCATGGCCGCCATGACCGCCAAGGCGACCAAGGCCACCACCCAAGAGATGGTCGGTACCTTCACCACGGCCTACGGGATCTTCAAGCCCATTATGGCCGACATGAACGACATGGAATGGGCGACCGCCTTTTCCGGAGCCATGGCGCAGACCGTGGCCTCGTTCAAGACCAACGGCACCCAGATGGCCGACGCCATCAAGAACATCGGCGCGGTGGCGGCCGCGAGCAATATTCCGCTGAACGAGCAGCTCGCCGTGCTCGGCCAGCTCCAGACCACCATGCCCGGCTCAGAGGCTGGCACGCTGTACAAGGCGTTCATCATGAAGGCAGCCGAGGCCGGTGACGAGCTTGGCCTGTCCTTCACCGACACCAGCGGCCGTCTCAAGGGCGTGGTTCCCATCCTGCAGGAGATCAAGCGCCAGTTCCCCGATCTCTCCAACGCCGCCGCCCAGGTGAAGCTGAAGAAGGCCTTCGGTTCCGACGAGGCGGTCAAGTTCCTGCTGCAGATGTCGGCGGGCATGGAGAGCCTCGAAGGCAATATCCAGTCGGTGGGCCGAGCCATGAAGACCGGCACGGCGGTCACCGAACAGATGGCCGACGCCATGAACCAGGACATCGGAGCCCGGTTTCTGCTCCTGCGCCAGCAGGTGGCGAACCTCAGCGAAATCCTGGGTCGCACTCTGCTACCGGTGGTCACCCCGATGATCAATGGCGTCTCCCGCTTCATTCTGTTCCTGCAACGCATGGCCAAATCGATGCCGGGCGTGACCCGGGTAGTCCTTGGATTATCCATGGCCCTCGGCACCATTCTGGTCGTGGCTGGAGCCGTCACCGCCGCCGTGGGCATGGTGGGACTCATGCTTCCAGCCATCAAGGCCGGGTTCGTGGCTATCAGCGCCGCGCTCGCCGGGGTGGGTTCGGCGGTTGCGACCTATTTCTTGCCCGTCACCGCGATCATCGCGGGCGTGATCTTGTCGGTGTATCTGCTCAAACGCGCCTGGGAAACCAACTTCGGCGGCATTCAGGAGATCATCACCGGGGCCTGGAACAAGGTCTCGCTGGTCTTCCAGGGGATCAGAGAGCTGGTGGGTTCGCTCAGCGGCGGCGTCGGGCAGATGTCGGCCGAACTGGCCCAGAAGCTCGAATCCGCCGGGCTGTTGGGCTTCGTGGTCACTGTTTTCAAGGCCTATTACCGGGTTCGTGAGGCCATGGCCGGATTGTGGGGCGCGTTCTCCCATGCCTTTGACCGCATCCGCGCCATCCTCGAACCCACCGTCCGCACCCTGATGAGTGCCTATGCGGCGCTGGCCAGCGCAGTCTTTTCGGTGGTGGAGATCTTCGGCGTGGCCGCCAGCGCCACCGATGGGTCGTCCTGGCGCACCTTCGGCACGGTTATCGGCACCGTCGCCGGTGTGCTTCTGCAGGGGTTGGCGTTCGCCCTGAAGATCGTGGCCTGGAACCTGTCGCTCATCGTGCGAGCCCTGGCGGTGGTGGTGCGCAGCGTAGTCTGGGTCGGCAAGGCCATCGTCGGATCACTGGTCGGAGCGGCCAAGTTCATCTACAAGTTCCTGTTGCCCGTGCGCATGATCGGCGAGGCCTTCATGGCCGCCGGGAAGATCGTCTATGCGGTCTGGCAGGTGCTGACCGGCGACATCTCCCTGCTGGACGGTCTCAAGGCCGTTGGCGGCGCGGTCTACGATTTTCTTGCCACCCCGTTCCGCTGGGCGCGGGATGTGGTGGTCGGTGTCTGGAATTTCATTTCCGGGATATTCACCTCCATCGGACGCCTGGTGGCCGACGCCGCTGGACAGATCGGCCAGGCGATTCTGAATCTGCCGATTATCAGCACCCTGCGTGAGCTGTTTGCCACCGTGCGCTCCTTCTTCGCCGGGGATACCACTTTCTTCGAGGCGGGCAAGAAGCTGCTGATCACTCTGGGAGAAGGGATCTGGTCGGCGGTGACCTATCCCTTCACGATGCTCAAGAACGCCCTCGGCAAGCTGCGCAATCTGCTGCCGTTCTCCGATGCCCGCGAGGGACCACTCGCCAGCCTGACCGCCTCCGGTTCCGCGCTGCTCAAGACCCTCGCCGACGGCATGAGCCTTACCCAGTCGCTGCCCGCGAAAGTGTTCGGCTTCGCCGCTCGCGGGATTCTCTCGGCCGCTGCGGGAGCCTGGCAGCAGATCAAGACGGCGGGCGGCAATCTCATGGACGCCGCCTCGGCTCCCTTCCGCATGGCTGGAAAACTCTGGGATGGGTTGACCTCCGGGGCTCAAACCGTCGCGGCCAAGGCCGGTGCCATCTTCGGCGGTCTCAAACAATCCCTGTTTGGCGACACGCCCGTACTGGCGCTCAAACCGCCCCAGGTCAATGCCTGGGACGCGCTGGCCACGGGAGCCGTCAATCTCCGCGACCGGATCGTTGCCACGCTGTCGGCCGTGCCCGGCGCTGTCGGTCGAATCTTTACCAACGCCGGTGCCGAGGGGCAAACCCTCTGGCAGAGGCTTTCCAGTGGCGCGAGCGCGGGCATTCAGGCGATCAAGGAGCGCAGTGCCGGGATCACCAACGGTTTGCTCTCCTCCGCTCGCGCCATGCTGGGAGTCCAGACCCCGATTCCGCAGGTGGCCGAGCAGAAGCAAACACTCGGAGCTGCGCAGCCCGCTGAATCGATTGGGCAACGCATCATCGAAAGCGTGCTGAGTCTCGTGCCGCGTCTGGACGAGCGCCTGGTGCCCAAGGCCCTGAGCGCCATGCTGATGCTCCAGCCGGTCATGGCCACTGCCGCGCCGCCTCCGCAACCGATGAACGGCATCGTGCAGACCGTCGCGGCGGCCGTCGAGCCGGTAAGTAAGAGCTATATCCAGCCGTTCGCGGTGGAACCGGCACTGGAAAACGGAGATGCCTCTCTGGCTCCGGCCGGGATCGAGCGGCCCATGACCGCCGCTCCGACTCCGATAGCGAAGCCTTTGCAATCCGGGCTCACCGAGACGGTGCCTTCCGAACGGTTGATCGCTCCGGCTCGCACCGCTCCCGCGACACCGCTGCGCGGAGAGGAAGCCGGTCCGGGAGTGCGCGAACTGCTGGAATCCTTGCTCTCGCGCCTCGATGGCCTGGCCGACCGCCCGGTGGAATTGAGCGTGACCACCAACATCGATGGCCGGAAGGTGGCCGAGGCCGTCTACAAGGACCTGCGGGAGCGGAAGATCAGAAACTACGAAACCCTGTGAGAGGACCGATGAAACGCATCTTTGTCTGCAGCCCGTTCGCGGGCGACATAGCCCGAAACGTGAAGGTCGCCGAGGCACTTTGCCGCCAGGTCATGAGAAGCGGTCACGCGCCGTTCGCGCCGCATCTGCTATATCCGACCTTCACCGATGACAGCGTCACCGAGCAGCGAGAGACGGGCATCGCCTGCGGCCTGGCCTACATGGAATGTTGCGACGAAGTGTGGGCGTTCACCGGCAACGGCATTTCCAGCGGCATGCGAATGGAACTCGACCGGGCCGGACAACTGGGCAAGCCGATCCTCGAGATCGCCGAGGTGTAAGCAATGGCCTGGGATCAACAGCCCATCAAGGGATATCTGGTGGACGCCGACACGGGGGAGCGGCTCGAATTCCAGTACAACCCCAACTCCATCAGCGACGAGAAGTCGACCGACTACGCGACGATTAAGATCCCCGGCATGAGCCATCCGCGCTACCAGTACGTCGCGGGGGAACCGCGCCGGATCGCCTTCAAGGTCGAGCTGTTCAAGGGGCCGGTGAAACAGAAGGTCGACTGGCTCCGCTCGCTGCAATATCCGGAACACGCCGGAACCATGCTCAAGAACGCGCCGCACCGTGTGCTGCTCATCTTCGGCGATCTCTACCCCGGCGTGACCTGCATTGTCCGGCAGGTGAAGGCGCGATTCTTCGGCCTGTTCGACCGGGACAACCTGCTGCCGCAACGTGCCGAGGTGGACATCGTCCTCGAGGAATACGTGGACCGTTCCATCAACTGGTCGGAGGTACGTTCATGATCGGCCGTGATTCCCGCTACGCCCGCTGCGTTCTCTACCGGGACAGCGACGGCACCTCCCTCGGCATGCGCCAGCGCATCGACACCACCCCCAGACACGACGACCGCCTGCACACCGTGGTTGAGGGCGACCGTCTGGATCTGCTCGCGCACCGCTATCTGGGTGACGCCCGGCTCTGGTGGATCATCTGCGACTACAACGACATCTTTTTCCCGTTGGCGCTCGAGCCCGGCTTGGCGCTGCGAATTCCCTCCCGCGAACACGTTCAGATGCGCTTGCTCGACTGAGACCTCCGACACCTCGCCATGCCTTCCGGTAAGTAAGCAGGGAACTGCGAACCGCCGGAGAGACGCATGGATCTGGATACCTTCAAGCCGACATTTCTGATTCAGATCGAGGGGCAAGACCTCTCGAAGGACATCACCCAGGAGATCACCTCGTTCGTCTTCACCGACAACGAGGAGGAGCTGGATGTTCTCGAGCTGTCGGTGACCGACCGCAACCTGCAGTTCGTCGACGATCCGCTGTTCCAGGAAGGCAACGAGATCGTGGCCCGCTTCGGCTACGTGGGGAACCTCTCTCCGCGCAAGAAGGCGGTCATCAAGGACATCGATTACGACTTCCCGGAAAACGGCGATCCAACTATCCGCATCAAGGCCTACGACAAGGGCTTCAAACTGGCGGGCAAGGAGAACCAAAAAGTCTGGCAGAAACCCGCTCCAGGCATCCTCTATTCGGAAATCGCCGAACAGATCGCCGCCGCCAACGGCCTCACGCCAGTGGTCACGGCCACCAAGGGAACCCATCTCCGCGTCACCCAGAGCAACATCTCGGACGCCCAGTTCCTCAAGGAGCTGGCGGAAAAGGCCCGCGACCGCGATGGCGACGGCGTGAGCGGCTATGTCTTCTACATCCAGGACGACGAACTCCATTTCCATCCCCGCGAGCTCGACCAGACGCCGCTTCTGACCCTCGAATATTTCACCGACACCAAGGGCCTGTTGCGCTCGTTCCGCCCCAGCACCCAATCCCAGGGAGCCAAGGGCGCGGGTGTCGAGACCAAGACGGTCGGTATCGACCCGCGCAAGAAGGACGTGGTCGAGCACAAGGCCAACAACGCCACCACGCCCGAGCGGACGGCCCTGGGCAAGCAGACCTATCTGGTCGACGGCAACACCGGCGAAGGCAGCTTCAAGGAACAGGAGACGGGGCAGATCGTGCCCAGCTTCGACCGTTCCGAAGGCTTTCACGAAGAGCCGCGCCAGGAGCCCGCCCAGGACAGCGCCGAAGGCAAATTCCGCGAGGCCGAGCTGCGCCAGGTCGAGGCGGATGCGGCCACCATCGGCATTCCCCAGCTACGCGCCAAGAAAAACGTCGAGATCAAGGGCGTGGGACGGAAGTTTTCCGGCATCTATTACTGCCACTCGGTGCGCCACAGCATCAGCGGCGCTGGCTATCTCTGCGAACTCAAACTCAAGAAGAACGCCCTCGGCAAGGGCGCGGGCGACAAGTCCGCCGAGTCCCAGGGCAAACCCAATGACAAGGAGGCCCCGCCCACGCCGCAAAACGAGCCGCCAGCCATGGTGACCATCGACGCGGATTCCGGCGCGGTCACACAAGGAGGCGGCAATGGGTGATCTCAGTAAGAATTTCAACCGTTCGGAATTCGCCTGCAAGGGCAAGAACTGCTGCGGCCATTCGGCTGCGGTCCATCCCGACCTGGTCGAGGCCCTGCAGGCGTTGCGTGACCGCATCGGCAAACCGCTGTCCATCACCAGCGGCTTCCGCTGCAACCGGCACAACAAAACCGTGGGCGGCGCGGAGCAGAGTTTCCACACGCTGGGCATGGCGGCCGACGTGAGCTGTCCCGCAGGCGTTTCGCCCGAGGAACTGGCGGTCATCGCCGAGGAAATTCCGCTCTTCCGCGAGGGCGGCATCGGTGTCTATGCCTCCTGGGTCCATCTCGATGTGCGCCAGTCGGGCAAGGCGAGGTGGCGGTCATGAGCGCCGAAACCAAGACCCTGTTTTCGGGCACCGCGCTGGGACTGTCCGGGCCTCTTCGGGTGGAGATCCTGCCCAATGGAATGACCGCCAGGCTGACTCAGCCGTTCCGTGTCCGTACCGGCGCTGGCCGCATCATCGAAGTGCCCGCCGGGTTCGAGACCGACTTCGCCTCGGTGCCGCGCCTGTTCTGGCGCGTGGTGCCGCCCTGGGGGAGATATTCCCCGGCGGCCGTCGTTCACGACTACCTCTACCACACCGGCAAGGTCTCGCGGCTTGCTGCCGACCGCGTCTTTCTCGAACTGATGGCGGCCCTGGGCGTGCCTCTGTGGAAAAGGCAGGTCATGTATTGGGCGGTTCGCCTTGGCGGCTGGCTGGCCTGGGACACCGGTCGAAAACGGGAGATGGAGCATGCTTGAAACCCGCGACCGTCAATCCGAGGAGCGCTACCGCAACCGCTGGTACGGCAAGTACCGGGCCTTCGTGCGCGACAACAACGATCCCGAACGCCTTGGCCGGGTCCGCCTGGAAATCCCCGCCGTGCTCGGCAGCGGGCGGGAGAACTGGTCCGAATGGGCCGCTCCCTGTTTCCCCTACGGCGGCAACGACGACACCGGCATGTTCCTGATCCCCGAGGAAGGTGCCTCGGTCTGGGCAGAGTTCGAGGGCGGCGTCGTCCAGTATCCGATCTGGACCGGGGTCTGGCTGGCCAAGAGCAATCCCGGCGAACAGCCCGAGGAATCCAAGCGCACCTGCGCGAATGCCTTCTGCCATGACTGCGAGGACAAGGTCGAGCATCAGGTCAACCGGCATGACGATCTCGAACACAAGAAGTACCACGGCCATCCGCCGTATTACTGCCCGCGCCTGAAGGTCCTGCTCAAGACCGAAACCGGCCACACCATCCTGGCCGATGACCGCGACGGCGACGAGCTGCTGCGGATCATCGACCGCGCCGGACAGATCCTCACCATGGAAGGGAAGGTGAAGCCGGAGATGCAGAGCGGCAACGCCCTGCGTCGAGGCACGAAGGACGCCGAGAAAGGCGACCAGCTCGACATCGCCTCGCAGATCGTCGGCTCCCGCGCCCACATCCAGCTCACCGACCTCTGCCGCCAGCAGGTGATCCTCGAAGCCTGGCAGGACAAGGAGAAGGTCCACATCCTTTCGTGCGACAAGGGCCGTTCCCGCTGGCAGAAGATCCTCATCGACACAACCAAGGGCCGGGAAAAGGTTCACATCTGGGGACTCAACGGCACCCAGGAAATCCTCGTCGATTCCACCGCCGCCGCCGAACAGATCCGGCTGACCGACAAGGCCGGTCAGGTGGTGCGCATGAACGCCGCGCCCGGCCAGGAGAGCATCAGCGCCACCGACAAGTCCGGCAGCCTCGTGTTCATGGATGGGGTGGCCGGAAACATCATCATTCGCTCGACGAACACCGTCTTGATCAACACATGAAGGAAGCATTGCATGGGAGAAAGAACAACAACGCCCTCCGGACTTTCGGCCAGCGAGGAATTGCTGGCCCGGACCTTCGATCATTGGCGGGAGGAATTCCGCAGCATTCTCGAAAGTCACCGCCGGGAAATCCAGGACCGCCTCGAGAAGATCGAGCGTGAAATCGAGAAGAAATCGGACAAGGAAAACGTCGAGGTGCTGGTCCGCTCGATCTATTCCGATCTGCACCGGCATGCCGAGGAGATCGACCGGCTGCACGCCAGTGTCGGCTCCAAGATGGGGACCGAGACCATGTGGAAGATCGTCGGCCTGGTGTTGACCATCGGCAGCACCATCGGCGGACTCGTCGGCTTTCTGATCCATCTGTTGCTGAAGGTGAACCCATGAGCTTCCAGGCGCGACTCGGCGACATCAGCAGTCACGGCGGCGTCATCATCACCGGGGCCAGTCGGACGCTGGACAACGGCATGCCAGTGGCCCGTATGGGGGATCTGCACGTCTGTCCCATCCCGGGGCATGGCGTGACGCCCATTGTGACCGGTAGCTTCGACACCGTCACCGAAGGATTGCCCAACGCCCGCATCGGCGACATCACCGCCTGCGGAGCCATCATCGTCACCGGCAGTCCCGACACCATCGACAACTGAGGGGGACGCGATGAATAATCTTGAACAGCCGCAGGAACCGCACTACTGGGATGTTTTCCCGAAACTGATCCGGGTCTCGCGATCCCCATTCGTCCAGCGCATTCCGCTCTCGATCCGTGGTCTACCCGAAGCGCCGGTGTTCGAATCGTCCAATCCCGACGTGGCCAGTGTCGATGAGGACGGCAATGTCGAGTGCGGCTTCGTTCCCGGGGCAGCCATGATCCTGGTCTGGGATTCGCCCGAGCGGCTCAGCCTGCGTCACGTCCAGGTCGAGGTCTATGGCGGCGGCGTCTCCGCACCGGTGGAGGTTCCTTCATGATGGATACCCCGCCAGACTACAGCCACTGGGAGGTTCAGCCTCGCTCCATCCGCCTCTCCGCTGGCGAGTTCGAGCAACGGATTCCGCTCTCCCTGCGCGGCGACGTGGACGCTCCGGTCTTTGCCACCAGCAATCCGGAGGTCGCGGAGATCGGGCCGGACGGTGTCATTCGCTGCGGCTGGACCATCGGCAACGCCGTGCTCATGGTCTGGCGATCCTCGGCCCGGGACAGTCTCCGCCATGTTCTGGTGGAGGTCCGCGATCCGTCCTGGTTCGCCGACCACCCGGACTTTGCCAGCGGAGCCACGGTCTTCCTCAGCGGCATGGTGGTCAACGCCCTCAATACCAGCGGTGTCGGCAACGCGCTGATCGAATTCCGCCGCTCGGAAACCGGCCCGGCGGCGTACCAGACCTTCGCCAACGCCTATGGCGGGTTCGAGCTGTCCGTACCCGAGGGGTTCTATTACGTGGAGGTCACCGCGCCGGGATACATCGCCTGGCACGGCTGGGTGAACGCCGACCCCAACACCTCCGGCGACATCCAGATCGTTCTCTCGCCCGAGCTCGACGGCCAGGTCGCCCGCATCGTGTTGCAGTGGGGCCTGAACCCCCGGGATCTCGATTCCCATCTCACCGGGCCGACGCCATCGGGCGGTCGCTTTCATGTGTTCTATTCCCACACTATCGAAAATGAGGCGGCGGAATTGGACGTGGACGACACCAGCTCCTACGGGCCGGAGACCATCACCATCCATCGGCTCATCCCCGGCGTCTACCGTTACGCGGTCCACGACTACACCAACCGCAACGCCAATCCGAGCACCGGCCTGGCGCAGTCGGGAGCATCGGTGAAGGTGTTCCTGAACGACGGCCGTGAGCAGACCTTCACCGTTCCCAACGCCCCCGGCACGGTCTGGACCGTGTTCGAAATCGACGGCGCGACCGGAACAGTGACGTCGGTCAACGCCATGAGCTATCAATCACAACCCGCCAATGTCGGCATGTAATGGAGGTTGTCATGATTTCCGAAGAACCCGCCGACTTGCAGGCCACTATCGAGCAGACCGATTCCGGCGAACAACAGTATGTGCTGCGAGCGCTCTGCGATCACCTGTCCGGCATCCGTGAAGAGATTTCCGGCATCCGCACACTGCTGGAGGCCGGTCACTCCGCCTCGGAGGCGATGCGCGGCCAGGCCCAGGCCTATCTTGAGGCCCAGCAGGCCAGGACGCAGGAGTACCTGGGCCAGGTCCAGATCGAGCCGGAGCCCGATTTTTATCCCTTCGTCGAACTGCCTGTGGGCACCGAACCCCGGGATCTGCCGGATGGCAACCGGCTCTTCACCTTGCCCGACGGCATGATCCTGCGGACCACGGACGACCAGCGAATCTGCGTCATCGACGGCGGGGAACAGCAGGTCGTCACCCCCGGACCCGGCACAACCATCGAGGTTGCCCCGGGACGCCTTTACATCCTGGTCGAGTCTTATCTGAGCACGACCCAGGAGGCGGCCGGTATCAGCGGACTGCCTGCCGGGACCGTGCCGACCGCCATGGGCGCGGAACGCTTCGCGGCGGTTCTGCCCGAGGGCATCCGTCTCGACGTCGATCACCGGGAGCGGTTCATCACCCTGATCAACCCGGCCGGACCAATCGACATCATCGGCATCGGCCGCATCGAGGGCATCGGCGAAACCATCGCCGTCCGTCTGCTTTCCGGGGGAGCCAAGGGATTCCAGTGCGGCCAGTCCGGCCACGGCGGGCTGATCGAGGCGGACGGAACCATTCACCTGGGTCTGAAAAATGGTCTGGATTTGGTGGTCCGATTCCAGGGAGAAGCTATCGACGACGACACTTCGGAAAATGGCTGCTCGGGACAGTGCGGCATCGACTGCGAGGAGCGTACCTGATGAGCTATGACTTTCTCGGCAAGGGATTGCGCTACCCGTTCCGGTTTCAGTCGCTATCCGGCGGCACCCAGGTCTCGACCGCCACCTCGCGGGAGCACGAGCACATCCGCGAAAGCATCCTGCAGATCCTCGGCACCCGGATCGGTGAACGGTTCATGAATCCGGAGTTCGGCTCCCGGCTGAAGGATCTGGTGTTCGAACAGAACGACGAGGTGCTCAAGGGCCTGCTGCGCCATTACGTGATCGACGCCATCAAGCGCTGGGAAAAGCGGGTGATCATCACGGAGGTGCGCTTCGACGACCGGCCGCTGAACATCGACGGCAACCTGCTGCTGGTACATATCGCCTACCGGGTGATCCAGAGCCAGGTGGACGGCAACCTGGTCTATCCCTTCTACAGAGAAGACCCGAACAATCCCGCGCCCAGCTATCCCCAGCCGGAACCCGAGCCGGAACCGCCGCCGGTGCGCAGCGTGCGCCTGTCGCCGGACGTGCGCTCGCTGTTCAATCTGCTCTGGTTCGACGCGGCCGAGATGAGCCCCGATCCGGCGGATTCCTTCATCTGGCCAGCCGGAGAATACGAAGTCGCCTACATCGAGGGAGCCTTTCAGGACCGCAACGGCAAGTGGATCGTCAGCGATCCGGGTAACAATCACGGCCATTACCTGACGTTCGAGGGAGCGCCAGAAACAGAAGCGCCCCAGGCCGAGCACGCCCTCTATCTGGCCGCGAGCGGTCTGGGCTTCGACACCCAGAGTCAGGCGGAAGACAACGCCGCTGGCACCGTTCACCGGATCACCACGTTGGAGCCGGGCCGCATCGGTCTGTTCTATTTCGAGGGCAAGAAGGAATCCCACTACCTCAACAACACATCCGGGCAGCCCAATCCCGTCTGGCAACTGCGCGGCCCGCTCTGAGGCATCCCGCCTCCGACACATCCAGGCCCCTTCCGGTAAGTAACCGGCGTGGCGAGAGCATCAGGCGCTCTCGCATAACCGCCGAAAACCGGAGAGACCATGGGCCGCGCAAGCATCGGATACATCAACAAGGATTACGAATCGATCCGTCAGGAGCTGCTGGCGAAGATCCCGCAGCTCACCGACCGCTGGACCGATTTCAACCACTCCGATCTCGGCGTCGTCCTGCTCGATCTGTTCTGCGGCGTGGGCGACATGCTGGCCTACTACCTGGACGCCCAGGCGGCGGAGGCCTTTCTGCCCACGGCCCGCCAGCGCCAGAACGTCATCAACCTCTGCAAGCTCATCGGCTACCGGCTGGATTCGCCGGTGGCCTCCACCACCACGCTGCGTTTCCGGCTCTCCGCCCCGCTCGGCAAGGATCTGACCATTCCGGCGGGAACGGCCTGCCGCGCCTTGCTGAGTGACGGCGAGGCGGATTTCGAGACGGTCGAGGACGGCCTGCTCCCGCGAGGCCTACTCTCGGTGGACATCCCGGCCCGGCAAGGCGTGCGCCGCACCGAGACCTTCACTTCGACGGGGCTGCCATTCCAGCGCATCCGCCTGACCGGCGACGTCATCGCCCAGGGCACCATCACCGTTACGGTGGGGGACGACGCCTGGAGCGAGGTCGATCACTTCCAGGACAGCCTGGCCGACAGCCGCCATTTCATGGCCGACCTGGACGCCCTCGACATCTCCACCCTGATTTTCGGCGACGGACAAAGCGGCGCTGTACCCGCTCAGGGAAGCGCCATCGCCGTCAGCTATCTGCAGACCATCGGGGACCAGGGCAATCTCGGTCCGAACCGGATCACCCAACTGCTGAGCCCGGTCTACCTGAACGGCGGCCAGGTCTCCCTGACCGCCACCAACCCGGTACCCGCCACCGGCGGCGCTTCGCGGGAAGCCCTCGAACACGCCCGCCGACAGGCACCGGCGGAGCTGCGCAGTCTCTGGAAAGCCGTCACCCTGGAGGATTACCAGGCGCTCGCCGAAGGTTACCCAGGCGTCGCCAAGGCCAAGGTGCTCGACACCAATGCCTGTCAGAACATCCGCTATTACAACGTTCATCTGGCCATCGCCCCCAACGGCGGCGGAATGCCCTCGGCGCTGCTCAAGCGGGACCTCGCGGAGTTTCTCGAACGCCGCAAGGTCATCACGGTCGAGATCAATCTGTTCGATCCGATCTACCGCCCCGTTTCCATCGACGCCGAGGTCTACGTCTGGCCCGGTGAACCGCTGGAAAACGTGCGCAGCCGCATCGAAGCCGCGCTCTCCGATTTCTTTTCCTTCGACCAAGTCTCTTTCGGTCAGACCATTCACTTCTCCGACCTGGTGGCCCTGATCGACGGCGTGCGCGGGGTCAGCCATATGCATCTCCACGCGCCGCAGCAGGACATCGAGCTGCGCCACGGCGAAATCCCGATTCTCGGCACCGTCAACCTCGATCTGCGGAGGGCCGGTTGATGTCGGATTGGTTCAAGGACAATCTGATCGGCCTGCTGCCGCCGCTTTACGAGCACAACGACGAGGCCGGTGACCTGCGCACCTTTCTGAGCCTTCACGCCGGAACGCTCGACGAGCTCAAGCAGGCCATCGACGACTTCCCGACCATCTTCGACGTCGATCATTGCGACGAACGCTTCTTGCCGCTGCTGGCGAGACTGGTCGGCCTCGAAGTGGACGGCACCTGTTCGCCGGACTGCCAGCGCCGCCGCGTGCGGGAGGCGGTCGAAATCTATCGCCGCAAGGGCACTATCCCGGCCATCGAACGCGACTTTGACGCGCTCGGTTGGCAGGGGGAACTGCAGGAGACCTTCCGCTCGGCGCTGCGTCTCAATGCCCGCTCCCGACTCAGCAACGCCAAGCTGCCCGGGCTGGTGTTCAGCCTCGGCGTGTTTCGCGTGCTGTGTCTCAACCAGACCGAGGGGCTGCGCGACGCCCTGGTGTTTCACCACCCGGCGGGCACGCGCTGTTTCTGGCTCCAGTTTCTGCTCGAATGGATCGAAGGCGGCGCGATGCTCGACTTCGGGCATGCCAACGCCGTGCGCCGGATCGTGCTGGCGTTTCTCGACGAAACCTTCGTCCTTGGCCGCTCCTCGCTCGGTTCCTGCCGTCATTTGACCAACAAGCAGAAGGCCTGGGAGCTGCTGCAGCTCACCAGCACCACGGAGATGATCCCGGAGATTGACCGGGCCGCCGTGAAGGTCTCCCGTTTTCACGGCCGCCAGAACCGGATGCGCCTGAACCACAAGGCCCTCAACGACTGGCGGTTGCCGTACACCCGTGTCGGCGAGGATCGGGTTTCCTTCTGCACGCCCATCTACACCGGCCGCGATTTCGAAGGCGATGTGCTGGAAAGCGGCTTCGGGCTGGGTGAGAGCCATCTCAACCGCAAGCCGCTGACCCATGGCGAGACCGCGCTGCGCTACTGCTTCCGGCAGAAGGATTTCTTTTTCGACACGCAGGCGGAACCGGTCGAACGGGCTGAGGCCAAGTACGACCTGCGCCTGCCCCTGGAATCCCGGCACCGCCTCTGCTTCCAGCTTGGCCGCGCCCGGCTCAACGCTGGTCTCGATCTCACAGCCAACCAGGGCGGCATCAGCAATCTGCTGCTCGCCTCCACCGCTGGCTGCGACGCGGACGTCACCTTGGCCGTCGACCGGATCGACCGATGGCGGCGGAGAGGGCCTGTGTTCCGGCTCAACGCGAACACCCTGAACACCCGGTATCTGAGCAATGCGAATCTGACCGGCGAACGGGCCTCGCTTGAAGTCTACGTGGACACGGGCTCTCTCCAGCGCCATCGGGTCGAGACCATGAAGCTGGGCGCGAGCCCGCTCAACACCACCGGCCTGCGCCTTTCCGTGGATCGGACCCGCCCCATGCGCGTCAGCCGCATGCGTCTCAACCAGGCCGGATTCCGCTGGTCGCGGCCTTCCTACCGCTGGTTGTTCCGTCAGCAGGATCTGCACGCGCCGGCGCAGGCAGGGTTCGAGGCCGCCACCAACAACTATCGCGCCACCCAGTGGCCCACCTGAAGGAGAACCCATGGCGATACATCTCTATCTTGACGAAGCGCTGACCCAGCAGATTTCCGAGGGGGATTTCAGCCGTCCCGAGGCCGAGAGCTACAACGGCACCGACGGCGACATCAAGGATCGGCAGCTCTACGTCGCCAACGAGCAGACGAGCCTCGCCTCGGCCATCGATGCGGCGCAGACCGCCATTCCATTGGCCGAACCGCGTTTTGCCGACGGCGAAATCATCATCATCGACGGCGAGCAGATGCTCGTCGAAAGCGGCGGCGGCACCGCCAATCTCACCGTTCAGCGGGGCGTGGCCAACACCGTTCCGGCCGCGCACAACGTCGGGACGACCGTCTATTCAGGCTACGACTACACCGGGTTGGTGCTCGATCCCATCGATGAAACCGGCACCGACGAAGCGGTCTGGTACCGCCTGGCCCTGACCCAGGCCGGACTCGACACCGCCACCCAGGGCGCACCGCTCAACCTCGGTGACAAGGCCTTTCAGCAGACGCTCTCTTTCTGGCGGCGTTGCACCGTGCTCCCGGGCACCCCGGTGCAAAACAAACTCGACATCAAGCTGCGCCTGACCGGCACGGAAAACCCGATTCTCTAAGGAGGCCGCCATGGCATACCACAGCATTCAAGGACTCGCCCACGGTCGGCTCGACCTGCTCAATCAACTGCGGACCTTTCTGGTGACCACCATCGGCTGGACACTGCATGACGACCAGTCGGCCGACCCGCAGCCGTATTTCGTCTTCAAGTCTCACGGGGAATCCGGGGCCGAGGACGTCTATCTGCAGTTCCGTATCAGCACCACCTCCGGGCGGATTCACGTCGCCGCATTCCAGTATTGGGACGCGGCCACCCACACCGGCGTCAACGAGGCTTCGCACACCAGTTACACCTACCTGCGGGTGGAGGACAGCGCCGACTTCATCTTCTGGCTGTTCGCCGACCTGGATCACGTTTTCGTGGTGACCAAGCTCGTCTCTACCTACTACGGCCATTACAGCGGCTTGCTGAAACGCTTCTGGTCCGGGGCCATCGCGCTCACGCAGGCGGTGGTCACCTCCGGAAGCGGCGTGGTGCTTCAGGTCAACGACGCCACCGTAGTCACACCCGGACAAGACTATGTGATCAAGGACGACGCGGGCATCGAACGCGTGCGGGTGAGCGCCATCGACACCGCAGCCACGCCGAACACCATTACTGTGGAGGCCCTCGTTCGGGATTACGCCTCGGGGGCAAAGATCGGCGAGGACCCGCAGCCGGTCATAAACAGTTACTACAACGCGCCGGGCACCTTCTACGCCGTGAACAAGTTCGACGGCTGGACTTCCGCCTCCGGCCAGCAGGGCCGCTGCGGCGCGGCCAACGGCGGTCTCCAGGGCGAAACCGATCCGGAGATGCGCTACGGCACCACCATCCTTTTTCCCTGGCTCGCCTCGATGTCCGGTTCCGCTACCTACCAGGAACTGCGCGGCGAACTCATCGAGATCTTCTCCGTGGGCGGCGGCAACGTCGCCTCGGAAGACACCATTCAAATCGGAACGGACAGCTACCGCGTGTTCAACCTGACCACCGGCGGCTGGTGCGCGGTGAAGGAATAACCCCATGGCAACGCATAGCGGAAAGCTCAAACCCATCAGCACGATCACCGGCCAGCGTCGTCCGGAAACGCTTGTGTCCATGAACCGTGGCCAGGCGCTCAAGCTCAGCGGGAGGATTCGCCGTGGCCGTGCATAAGGGACAACTGGCATCCATCACCACCCGCAGAGGCACACGGCGGCCGGAACTGCTCGCCATTGGAGCGGCGCAACCCGGAGCGCTTTTCGAGCTGTTTTCCGGGGCACCTGCCAGGCGCACGGTGATGGTCCGGGCCGACAGCGCCGTTCGGGTCGCCCATCGGCTAGAGCGTCGATCCGACCTCGCGCTTCGCGTGAACAACCGCCTGAACCGGAGCGCTGACCTGTGGCTCGTCGTTCATGGCCGTCTGGGCGTCGATGCCGACGCGGCGGTGTGGGTGACGCGCCCCTGGCTGCGGAGCATCGACACCAGCGTCCGGACGTACGGCGCACACATCAGCCTATCCGACACCGTTCAGCGCATCGCGATCCCGGCCGGGCTGCTGGCCGACACGCGCCAGATCCTGTTCGCGGTGCTCATCGATCAAGACCACGAAATTCAGACCTGAAGGAGAACAGCAATGGCACTGGGACTCATCGTCAAAACCGGCCGGATACTGACGGCCAAACTCCTCCTCGGCCAGGCCGTGGACGGCATCACCCACTGCGCCATCGGCGACGGGGATGCCAGCTTCACCGACCCGCAGAATCCGCCCGCGCCGGACATCGGCCAGACCGGGCTCAGAAACGAACGCGCCCGTAAGCGCTACTACAAGCGGACCTTCCTCAAGGAGGACGCCGAAGGGGCGCTGCTGGTCAACGGCGTGCGCTATCTGGAAACCGGCGAGGAGACCAACACCATCGGTGTCTTCTTTCGTTTCGACGAGGCCGAGGCCAACGGCATCACCATCCGCGAATACGGCTTCTTCGGCGGCGACGTGCAGTACGTGCAAAGCGGCACCGGGGATCTCGCCATGGGCGGCGTGTTCCATCAGGACACCAATCCGACCGGCGAGGTACTGCGTCCGGGCTACCTGTACGAGGTGAAGAACATTCCCGACTTCAACAAGATTTCCGACACCCGCGTGGAGCTGGTCGGGATCATCAAGATCTAACTGGAGGATTCAAACATGAGCATCTCACGCGAGACATTCGACCCGACCAAGAATTACAAGCGCATCCGTTACCATCAGGATCGCGACCTGCTGGATTCCGAACTCAACGAGCAGCAGGACATCATCAATCTGGAGCGGCGCAAGATCGCCGACATCCTGTTCAAGGAAGGCTCCATCATCATGAGCCTCGAGGTCAGCGCGGTCGCCAACGTCCTGACCCTGGCTCCGGGGGTAGTCTACATCGACGGCCATCTGGAACAGGTGAGCGGCGCGACCCTGACCTATGACCCGGCCGCCACCAGCGGGGCCGATTACGTCTATGTGGAGCTGCTGAAGTACAACTACGGCTACACCCAGGACCCGGCCCTGATCAATCCGGCCACCGGCGAGCCCACCGCCGAAAGGGAAAAATGGGTTCTTTCTCTCAAGGCGACGGATACCAGCGGCCAGACACTACCCAATAACGTGACAGAGCGCCGGGTGATCCCGATCTACAAGTTCGACCGCGAGAGCGGCGATGTCACGCCCACGGTCCAGGAGAAGTCCAACATCTACCTGCGGGATCTGCTGGGCACGCTGCCGGGCAGCCGGATCACCGTCTCCTCGATCACCGAGGACCAGCTCTCCTTCGCTGCAGCAGAGGGGCTCAATTCCCTGATTCAGAACCTGGCAGAGCGCACCTTCGACCAGGCCGGAAGCTATCTGGTGCGGGGCTTCGACACCTTCATCGGCGGCGTCGACGACGACAGCGTGGAGGCGATCACCAACGCCGGACGCGCCTACATCCAGGGCTTTCGGCATCAGCGCGATCTGCCCACCTCGACCCTGGTGCCTAAATCCATCGCCACCAAGTCGGTGCGCGGCGAGCAGAAGACTTTCGACATCAACAAGCGCCGCTATCCGGTCAACTCCACGCCGCTCAAGGAGACGACCCAGGTGGAGGCCATCGTCGAGATCACCCGCAACGTCACTCGCGGCTCGGTGGGCGGCGGCGAAGACCTGCTCGACCCCAATCCGGTGGTGGACATCCTCGAGGTCAGCCAGGGCGCGACCATTTTCCAGGAGGGCGTGGACTGGCAGCAGTCGGGCAACCATGTCGACTGGCTCGGCTCCGGCAACGAACCGGCCATCGGCACCACCTACACGGTGCGCTGGACCTACACCAAGCAGATGGTCAAGGGCACTGACTACGTGGACAGCGGCTGGTTCGGACAGGCCAACCATCCGGCGGCCGGAAACTATTTCTATCTGGTGACCGCCTACAACGCCACCGGCGAGACGGCCTTCAACGCCGCTGCGGTCATTGCCCGGGCCACCACCGCCGGGGAGATGAACAAGCTCTCCTGGCTGCCGGTCAGCGGCGCGACCGGCTATCGCGTCTACCGGGCCGCCACCAACGGCGCACGCACCGACTACAAGCGCCTGATGGAGCTGGGTAGTGAGGCGCTCTCCTACGTCGATGACGGCGTCGAGGAGATCGGTACCGCTTCGCCTCCGGCCACCAACACGGCTGGGCTCACCATGTCGCCGGTCCAGCTCGAGCTGGGCAACCTCAACGTGATCAACTTCGGGCGCGGCAGCCTCGGCGACCAGCCGGTGAACGGTTCCAACTGCAGCCTGGACTACGACTATTACCTCGGCCGCCGCGACATCGTTTACGCCACCACCACCGAGATCAAACGGCTGGAAGGGGCTCCGGCCGATTTCCCGAAGCTGCCCATTGTGCCGGAAAACGCCCTGGGACTGTGCAGCATCGATTGCCCGCCCAACTCCACCGACATGGAGATCCGCAACTTCGGCCTGACCCGCATCACCATGGACCAGATCCACGACATCATTCAGGACGTCGAGGACCTGAAGTACAACGATGCCCAGTACCAGATGAACAACGAGCTGCAGAACCGGGACGCCCAGACCAAGAAAGGTATCTACTCGGACGACTTCTCGAACACCGCCCAGTCGGACATCTACCACGCCGAATGGGACGCCCGGGTCAACGAGATCGCCCGCTTCGTCGCGCCGGACCGCATTCCGCACTCCACCGTGCTCTCGGTCGATCAGGCGGGCAGCAACGCCAGCTTCTTTGGCAGCCTGGCGCTGCTGCCGGGCAACGAGACCGTGCTGGTGGAGCAGAACGACTGGTCCGAGGAGCGCAACATCAACCCCTACGCGGTGTTCGACAAGCCCCCGGCCATGCTGCAGATCACGCCCAACCTCGGGCGGCGCGGCCAGACCGGCATCGCCGTCACCGGCATCAACTTCACCCCGAGCAAGTCCGGCATCGTGCTGCGCTGCGACGGCCAGGTGATGGCCAGCAACCTGATCAGCGACGAGGCCGGTCGGGTCAGCGCCTCCTTCACCATCCCGACCAACGCCCGCAACGGCAACCGGATCGTGGAGATGGCCGACGGCGTCTACTCGGCCCGGGCCAGCCTGCAGATCAACGATCCGCTGGTCATCACCCGCATCGAGCGCATCATCGAGAACCGCATCATCCGCGTGCCCGTGGTGCAGGTGGTCTGGCGCACCCAGACCATCTTCGTGCCCCGCGATCCGCTGGCCCAGACCTTCAGTTTCACCCAAAACCAGGTGATCTCCAGCATTGGTCTGCAGTTCACCGCCAGGGACCCGAGCATCCCGGTCACGGTGCAGATTCGCGGCGTCACCACCGGTCTGCCCAACGGCGTGGTGTTCGCCGAGAAGGTGCTGGCCCCGAACGAGATCAGTCTGAGCGGCGAGACCCGCATTCGTTTCGACGACCCGTTCTACGCCGAGGCCAACACGAGCTACGCCGTGGTGCTGCTGACCAACAGCACCAACTACAAGGTGCGCACCGCCACCCTGGGCAAGATGGGCCGCTGGGGCATCATCACCCGGCAGACCTACATGGAGGGCGTGCTGCTGGAGAGTTCCAACGCCGAGACCTGGACGCCGCTCAACGGCTCCGACCTGGCGATGAAGATCTACGGCTACAACTTCCAGTCCGAGGGCATGATCCGCTTCCAGCCGATCAACGGCGTGCAGTTCTCCGATATCAACCTCGACGAATACTCGGCCATCCCCCAGGGCACCGGTCTCGACTGGGAATACTCCACCGACGGCGGCGTGACCTGGGACGCCATGGTTCCCGCCGAGGAGGAACGGCTGCCCAACCTCGCCACCCGGGTCCAGATCCGCGTGCGCCTGAGCAGCTCGCTTGCCAACGACACCCCGGCCATCAACTTCCGCGACGTCAACCTGGTGGGCTACCTCAACAAGACCACCGGGGCCTACCTGACCCGCGAGAACGAGCTGACCCAGGGCGTGGAATCGACCAAGGCCTACGTGCAGATGCAAATCCCCAGCGGCACCACCCTGCAATGGTTCGCCAGCAACGACGGCGGCCTGACCTGGGAGGCGATGACCATCCAGGACACCCGGCCCATCGACGAGAACTGGACCGAGTACACCCTGGTGCGCACCTTCACCGACAACACCGGCAACAAGATCCGCTACAAGGCCGAGATGACCGGCACGCCGCTGATCTACCCGCGCATCCATTCGCTGGGCGCGACCCTGAGCTAAGGAGGCACGGCCATGATCGTTCGACGCAAAGGCGGCCTGACCGAGTTCATCCCCACGCCGCAGGAGAAGCGCGACGGCCTGATCCGCGACCACGCCCTGGGCCTGCTGGAAAATCTGCACCAGCGCCTGGCGCGGCTGGAACGGGCATCAAAGCTCCCGACCGACGAAGCGGAGGCCTTCACGGCGCTGCTGGCGCGGATGCGGGCCGACGAGTCGCGCAACCTCGAGCTGCACGCCAGCCTGATCACCTCCGATACCGCTTCCGGCTGACCGGCTCACTGCCACCGCCAACCCAGAAACCCCGGATACGGCCAGCCCGTTCCGGGGTTTCTACCGCCTGTGCGCCGCCAAATCCGGCCAAACTCGCAAGTCATTGAAAATAAACGTGTTAAATGTCTGCTTCGGCTGTTTTTCTACTTGATTTGTGTCCGGAAAGAAGCATTCATTCATGGTGTAAGCAGAGGCTGAAAAGCCTTGCCAGACAACGACTTAGAAGCGCCACGAACGACGGAGGCACGCATGAACCTGAAAGAGATCCACTACGGGATCGAGATCGAGACCGTAAAACGCACCCGGGAGCAGATCGCCTGGGCCATCCACTCGGTGGTGGGCGGCACGGTCCGCCATGTCGGCATCCCCAGCAGCTATGACCCCTGGGAGGTCGAGGACCTGCGCGGCCGCGTCTGGAAGGTGGTGGGGGACGCCTCCCTGACCAGCGTCCCGGCCCATCTGCGGGCCGAGGTGGTCAGCCCGGTGCTCGGCTACGATGACATCCCGCAACTGCAGGAGGCGGTCCGGGCCATCCGCCGCGCCGGAGGCAAGATCAATAGCCAGTGCGGCATTCACATCCATATCGACGCCGCGCCCTTCGACGGCAGACACCTGGGTAACCTGGCCAAGATCATTTACAAGCAGGAGCCGCTAATCCTCCACGCCCTCGACATCAGCCGCGACCGGCTCAATCGCTACACCCGGCCGGTCAGCGATGAACTGATCCAGCGTATCGAACAGCATCGCCCGCGCACCAAGGACCAGCTCAACCGAATCTGGTACGGCTACCACAACCGCCAGCCCCAGCACTACGACAACAGCCGCTATCACGGGGTCAACCTGCACAACGTCTGGTACCGGGGCACGGTGGAGTTCCGCTGGTTCGAGGCGACCCTCCATGCGGGACGGATCAAGGCCTACCTGCAATTCTGCCTCGCCGTCGCCGCCAAGGCGCTCAACGGTCGGGCAGCCTCCAGCCGCAAGCGGGATTTCGATCCCCAAAGCGCCAAGTACGACTTCCGGGTCTTCCTGCTCCACCTCGGCCTGATCGGCGACGAGTTCAAGACCGCCCGCAAGCATCTGATGGCCAACATGCCCGGCGACGCAGCCTTCAAGAACGGACGCCCCAAACCGCAGGACGTCCTTCCGGACGAAACAACCACTCTCACCAACGAGGCCGGGCAAGTTCCCGGCCTCACTGTTTAAGGAGGTGCCCCATGAAGATTCTGATCCGCTCCACCACGCTGGACGGCGAACCGATCCCAGGCAGCGGGGAAACCCTGCAAGCCGACGACTGCCTCGAAGTTGTCGAGCTGATGCGCGGCCAGACGCCATTTACCGCCAGCCGAGCACCCCGGGACTACATGACCGAGGTGCTCTCAGGCATCGAAGGCGGGCCGACCCAGCCATTGCCGGAGGATGCCGCCGCTGCGGCCGCCGAGTTTCTGACCCGTCTGGCGCGGCACGGCCTGATCGAGTTCCTGCCTGACGACAAGGCCAGCGATCCCTGGCCGGAACGCTTCCTCGAAGCCCTGGAGACGGTGCGGCTCTCCGGGCGCACCAACATGCTCGATCACCCGGAGGTGACCCGGCTGATCGCCGAGATGGGCTACCCGGAGGTGGCCGAGTGGCTGGCTGACCACCGGCGCGAATACGCGGCCTTCGTCCTCGAGGGGACGAGACCGCTCGGCAAGAACTTCGGCGGCAAGGAGGACCCGGCTCCATGTGCGGACAAGTAGGCATCATCTTCGGCCGCAAGCGCAGGAGGCCCGACGAGCGGGATTACCTGTGCGAGCTCTTCATCCGCATGCTGCTGCACAGCGAGGAGCGCGGCCCGCACGCCTCCGGTCTCGCCTGGCTCAAGACAGACGGCAGCCACCGCATCTTCAAGCGGCCGATGCGGGCGCACGAGCTGGTCTACGAGAAGCCGTTCCAGGAGCTGCTCGGACAGGTCGACAACGAGACCACCATCCTCATGGGACATACCCGCTGGCGCACCCGGGGCAACGAGTTCAACAACCGCAACAACCATCCCATCCGGGCCGGGATCGTCATCGGCACTCACAACGGCACCATCTACAACGCCGATTATCTGTTCCGCCGCCTTAGGCTGCCGCGCTACGCAGAGGTGGACAGCGAGCTGATCTTCCGTCTGGCCGACCGCTTCGCGCCAGAAGGCCCCATCGACCAGGAGGGGCTGAAGAAGGCGCTTGCCCTCTGTCGCGGCCAAATGAGCGCCGTGCTGACCTCACGCCTCGACCCCGGCACCATCACCGTGCTCAAGGGCAACAAGCCACTCTGCCTGCGCATCCACCGCCAGCACCGGGTGGTGCTCTACGCCTCGGACGACGCCTTTATTGACTTTGCCGTGGTCAACGAGAAGGGCTGGCGCGAGCTGGAGGTTCCGCCCATGACCATGCTCACCATCCGCCACGAGGATGTGCGGGCTATCGAAAACAGCGAATTCCGCTTCATACCCCAGGAGCGCAAAGGGACACTGCCCGAAGGAGTGAATGCATGAACATTGGAGACACCGCGAAGCTGAACACAAACCCGGAAGACAGTCCCGAGACCATCCTCCGACTCTTCGTCTACGGCACCCTGAAACGGGGCTACTGGAACCATCAACGCTTCTGCGCCCAGGCCCGCAGCATCGAACCAGCCGTGGTCTGGGGCAGGCTCTACCATCTCCACGCCGGGTTCCCGGCCCTCGAGGTGCCGGAAGGGCTGATCCTGTCTCAGGGCACCGCCGATCCATTGGCCGACGCCCGCAGGCAGGAGGATATCGGCACACCACGCTTCGGCCGACCGACCGGCGATTGGGATCTGATCCATGGGGAACTGGTGACCTTCACCGACCCGCAACGCAACCTGCCGCCTATCGACCGGCTGGAAGGCTTCCGGCCCGGCGGCCAGAGCATGTACCAGCGGGTGATGGTGCCTGCAGCCAGGGGCTCAATCGCCTGTGCTGTATGGACTTACACCATGTATGCGCCTCAGAACGGCGAACGTATCACCAACGACAATCAGGCCGTTTTTTGGAAAAGTCGTCTCTATTCGTCACAAAACGCTTGATTTTGGCAATCCATCAATGTAGTTTATGGAGGTTAATTTGCGGCACTGTGTCCGGATTTCGGGTTTCCCGGAGACCTTCGGGCTTTTACCGAAAACATGATGAACGAAGGACGAAGGCTATGGATGAGAGATGGCTGACGGTCGATGACATTTGCAAATACCTGAATGTAAGCAACGAGACGGTCTACAAGTGGATCGAACAACGGGCTATGCCCGGTCATCGCGTCGGCCGTCGCTGGATGTTCAAACAAGACGAAGTGGACGAATGGGTCCGCTCCGGCGGTGCGGCTGACAAATCCGATAAGCCGGACACCGAGCAATAAGGAGCGACCATGGCCGAGCCGATTCACGACAAGATAAAACGATCCCTCCAGGCAGCCGAAGGCTTGTATCACCGTCTGGTGTTGCTGGTGGGTGAGACCGGTTCCGGCAAGACCGGCGTTCTTCGGGATATTGCCGAGGAATTCGGCTCATCTGTCGTCAACGTCAATCTGGCACTTTCAGGCGAACTGCTTGAGCTGACGGCAAAGCAGCGGTCGCTTCGGTTGCCGGGCATCCTCGATCAGATCGCGGACCAGGCTCAAGCACCGGTGGTGCTGGATAATCTCGAGATCCTCTTCGACAAGGATCTCCAGCAGGACCCCTTGCGCCTGCTGCAGTCCATTTCGAGAAATCGGGCCGTGGTGGCTTCGTGGAACGGAATCATGAATTCCGGGAGGCTTTTGTACGCCGAAACCGGCCATCCCGAGTACCGCAGCTATGACTCGGTCGATGCGCTGATTGTGGGCATGGATGGCACGGCCACTGTCGATTCGGCAAAAAACAATAGAGAGGCAGGACAAGCATGAAATACGGAGACCTTATCCAATTCGACCCGATTGAGTCGGTCGTTCAGTTGCGTGACGCGGACAAATCGAGCGCCGCGCAGCACCTGGTGAACACCTATGTCATTTCCGAGGAAATGGCCGAACGACTCACGCAGCTTGTCATTCCTCAGATGCAGTTCGACCACCCGGTCGATAACAAGGGGCTGCTGGTGGTCGGTAATTACGGCACCGGTAAGTCGCACTTGATGTCGGTGGTCTCCAGCCTTGCCGCAGATGCCTCCCTGCTGGAAGGGCTGAAAAGCGAAGGTGTCCGCGACGCAGCCTCTCAGATCGCCGGTCGGTTCAAGGTCATCCGTACCGAGATCGGTGCCACCACCATGTCCCTGCGCGACATCCTGGTGGCCGAACTGGAAGAGCACCTCGAAAAACTCGGCGTGGAATATGTCTTCCCCGAGGCGGGCACCATCTCCAGCCACAAACGGGCCTTCGAAGACATGATGGCCAAGTTCGGCGAGGTCTTCCCCGAGCATGGTCTGCTGCTGGTGGTCGATGAGCTGCTCGACTACCTGCGCACCCGCAAGGACCAGGAGCTGATCCTCGACCTCAACTTCCTCCGCGAGGTCGGCGAGGTCTGCAAGGACCTGCGCTTCCGCTTCATGGCCGGTGTCCAGGAAGCCATTTTCGACAGCCCGCGCTTCGCTTTTGTCGCCGACAGCATCCGCCGGGTGAAGGACCGCTTCGAGCAGATCCTCATTGCCCGCAGCGACGTGAAATTCGTCGTGGCCGAGCGCCTGCTCAAGAAGACCACCGAGCAACAGGCCAAGATCCGCGACTACCTGATGCCTTTTGCCAAATACTACGGCGGGCTCAATGAGCGCATGGACGAGTTTGTCCGGCTCTTCCCGGTGCATCCCGATTACATCGACACCTTCGAGCGGGTCACCGTGGTGGAAAAGCGCGAGGTGCTCAAGACCCTGTCCATGGGCATGAAAGGCATTCTTGGCAAGGACGTGCCGCAGGACGAACCCGGCCTGATCGCCTTCGACAGCTATTGGGGTACCCTCAAGCAGAACGCTTCGTTCCGCGCCATTCCCGAAATCCGGGCAGTCATTGATTGCAGCCAGGTTCTGGAATCCCGCATCGAGAACGCCATCACCCGCAAACAATACAAGCCGATGGCGCTACGCCTGATCCATGCTCTGTCCGTCCACCGCCTTACCACTGGCGACATCTATGCCCCCATGGGCGCATCCGCCGAGGAACTGCGCGACCGTCTCTGCCTGTTTGATCCGCTGATCGCCGAGCTGGGTAGCGACGAACCCGACAAGGATCTCCAGACCCATGTGGAAACGGTCCTGCGCGAGATCCACAAGACAGTCAGCGGCCAGTTCATCTCCTTTAATGCCGACAACCGCCAGTTCTATCTCGACCTGAAGAAGACCGACGACTTCGACGCCCTGATCGACAAGCGGGCCGAAAGCCTGGGCCAGGCTCAGCTCGACCGCTTCTATTACGAGGCGCTCAAGCGGGTCATGGAATGCCAGGACGCCACCTATGTGACCGGCTACAAAATCTGGCAGCACGAACTGGTCTGGCAGGAGCACAAGGCAGCCCGCTCCGGCTACCTCTTTTTCGGGGCACCGAACGAGCGTTCCACCGCCGTGCCGCAGCGGGACTTTTACCTCTACTTCATCCAGCCCAACGATCCGCCGCGCTTCAAGGATGACAAGGTCAACGACGAGGTCTTCTTCCGCCTGAAAGGCACCGACGAGGAATTCCAGACAGCGCTGAAAAGCTATGCGGCGGCGCTGGACCTTGCAGCCACCTCATCGGGCCATGCCAAGGCCACCTATGAATCGAAGGCCAACGGTTTCCTGAAGAAGCTGGTCCAGTGGCTGCAGAAGCACATGAGCGATGCCTTCGAGGTCACCTATCAGGGCCGCGCCAAGTCCATGACCGAATGGGCCAAGGGCAAATCCATCCGCGACCTGTCGGGCCTGTCGCCTCACGAGACTATCAACTTCCGCGACTTGGTGAACACCATCGCCGGTGTCTGCCTGGCACCGAACTTCGAGAACCAGGCCCCGGACTACCCGTTCTTCTCGGTCCTGATCACCGGCAACAACCGCGCCCAGGCAGCGCAGGACGCCCTGCGAGCCATCGCCGGGCAGAACCGCACCAAGCAGGCCACCGCCGTGCTGGACGCCCTGGAGCTGCTCGACGGCGAGAAGATCGACCCCTACAAGTCGAAGTACACCAAGTTCATTCTCGATACCGTCAAGGCCAAGGGGCACGGCCAGGTAGTCAACCGCAGCGAGATCATCCAGGACGACCACGGGCTGGAATACATGAACCCCGGCGGTGGTCGGCTTGAGCCGGAATGGGTGGCGGTCATCCTGGCTTCGCTGGTCTATTCCGGCGACATCGTGCTCGCCATTCCGGGCAAAAAGTTTGACGCCACCGGACTACAGCAGCTTGCCGCGACCGGCATGGACGAGCTGGTCCGCTTCAAGCACCTGGAGCAGCCCAAGGAATGGAACCTGCCCGCGCTCAAAGCGCTGTTCGAACTGCTCGGCATGACGCCGGGCATGGCCCAGCTCGTCACCCAGGGCAAGGACGAGCCGGTGCAGAACCTGCAACAAGCGGTGGGCAAGATCGTCAAGCGCATCGTCATGACCCAGCAGACCCTGCGCGAAGGGCTCTCCTTCTGGGGGCTGGACCTGCTCGCGGGAACCGACCTATCCAGCCAGGCCAGCGGGCTGGACGAGGCCAAGGGCTTCTTTGAATCGCTCCAGGCCTACTCCTCGCCGGGTAAGCTGAAAAACTTCCGCTACAGCGCACCCGAAGTGCTGGCCCACGCAAAGGCCGTGAAGGCCCTGGATGAGCTGGACGCCCTGCGCGAGTTCATCATGGACCACAGCCCGACGGCGTCCTGGCTCTCCACCGCCGAGGCGGTGCTGCCCGCCGAGCATGACTGGGTGGATCGCATGAAGACCACCCGGCAGGACGTGCTGGATGCCCTCAAGCAGGCCGACCTGACCGAGCTGGCCAGCCAGTCCCAGTCCATCGGGGCCAAGCTGCAAAAGCTGAAGAAGGATTACACCGTCGCCTACATCGGCCTGCACACCAAAGCCCGGCTGGGCGTGAACGACGACAAGCGCAAGGCAGGCCTGCTCAACGACCAGCGCCTGCAAACCCTGCTCAAACTGGCTGGTATCGACCTGATGCCCCGGCAGCAGCTCACCGATTACCAGAATCGCCTGGCCGGACTGAAAAGCTGCTTTGCCCTGACCGAGCAAAACCTCGACGCCTCGCCCATATGCCCGCATTGCGGGTTCCGGCCGTCGGTGGAAACCGGTGCGGCGCCAGGCTCGCAGATGATCGACCAGATGGACGCCCAGCTCGACGCCATGGTGACGGCCTGGACCTCCACCATCCTCAGCAACCTGGAGGACCCGATCACCCAGGCCAACATGGACCTGCTGAAAATCGACGACCGCGAGCCCCTGGAGGCCTTCATCAAGTCGAAGGAACTGCCGGTGCCGCTGGACAGCAACTTTGTCCATGCATTGAAGGAAGTACTCTCCGGCCTGGTCAAGGTCACCGTCAATGCGCAGGAGCTGCAACAGGCCCTGCAGGTCACCGACGGCCCGGCCACCCCGGCGGAGATGAAGAAACGCTTTGAGGAGTACATCGATCAGCTCACCAAGGGCAAGGACCCTGCCAAAGTGCGGATCGTCATGGAATAGAAAAGTCACGGGTCGTGAGTCATGAGTCACGAGTCGAAGGATTGAAGATGGCAAGGATTGAAAAGTTCGAGGATATCGAGGCATGGCAGCGGGCAAGACAGCTCGCCAAAGCCGTGTATGCCGTCACATCGGAAGGAAAGTTTGCTCGTGATTTTGGACTGCGTGACCAGATTCAAAGGGCAGCCGTTTCGGTGATGTCCAACATAGCCGAAGGATTTGAGCGTGGTGGTGATGTAGAATTCCGGCGATTCCTTGCCATCGCAAAAGGCTCTGCCGGTGAAGTCAAAGCGCAGCTTTATGTGGCTTTCGATGCCGGGTTTATTGACCAGACTGCTTTCGACTCGCTTTACAAATCAGCCACAGAAACAGGAAACCTCATTGGCGGTTTCATGCGCTATCTGAGTCGCGAGTCAGCGGGTCAAGAGTCGCGAGTCAAAAGCAACACACAGAATCGGAGTAATTCATGAGCGACAAATACGGACAGCAACAGACGATGTTCGAGACAGAAGGACCCGCGACCCGCGACTCGGGACCCGTGACCTGCTTAGGCATGACCTTCGAGAACGACGAAGCCCGCCGCGCCCACTTTACCGAGGAACTGCGCAAGAAGCTGCAGGACCCGGAGTTCCGCAAGATCGAAGGCTTTCCCATCGGCAGCGACGAAGACATCCTGAACCTGAGCGATCCGCCGTATTACACCGCCTGCCCGAACCCGTGGATAGCCGACTTCATCGCCGAATGGGATGAGCAGAAGCCGAAACAGCCTGAAGGCCATCACTATCACCGTGAGCCTTTTGCGGCCGATGTGAGCGAGGGCAAGAATGATCCTATCTACATGGCTCATTCCTACCACACCAAAGTGCCGCATAAGGCCATCATGCGTTACATCCTCCATTACACGCAGCCGGGGGACATCGTGTTCGACGGTTTCTGTGGAACCGGCATGACTGGTGTGGCCGCGCAGATGTGTGGAAATAGAAACGAAGTCGTTTCCTTAGGTTACCAAGTTAAGCAGGACGGGACCATTTTGCAGGAAGAGATTGGCGAAAACGGGAAAAAGACATGGACTTTCTTTTCCAGATTTGGGGCAAGACGAGCTGCACTGAACGACTTGTCCCCTGCTGCTACCTATATAGCCCATAACTATAACACGCCAGTAAATTCACTAGAGTTTGAAAGAGAAACTAATCGCATCCTTAAAGAAGTTGAAAAAGAATGCGCCTGGATGTTTCAGACAAAGCACTCGGACGGGCGATTAGGCACGATAAACTACACTGTTTGGTCGGATGTGTTTGTCTGCCCGGAATGCGCCAATGAAATTGTGTTCTGGGATGCCGCAGTTGACCATGACAAGGGGAAAGTTAATGACGATTTCCCATGCCCACACTGCACAGCTCAATTGACCAAACGAAAACTGGACCGTTCTTGGGTTACTGTCTTTGATAAGGAGCTCAACGAAACCATAAAGCAGGCGAAACAGACTCCTGTTCTCATTAACTACAGCGTTGCGGGGAAAAGGTTTGAAAAAAAACCGGACGATGCTGACCTCGCACTCCAGCGAAAGATTGATGATGGTCCGATACCATATCCTTTCCCCAAAAATCGAATGATGCCAGGGAAAGAAACCCGCCGTAACGACCCCATGGGAATTACTCATGTGCATCACTTTTACACACGGCAAAATCTATGGGTAATCGCAGCCACATTGGCAAAATTGCCAAACTTAAACTATGCGATAACGCTATTGCCGGTAATTTGGACAAACACAAAGCTATACCGATATAGGTGGGCAGGCGGCTTTGCTGGCGCTGGTGGTGGCCCACTCGCAGGAACGTTATTCATACCATCCTTGATAAAAGATATTTCTCTTCTCAAGTCACTTTCCGAATATTTCAAGAAGGGAGTCAAGAAGAAGCAGTTGCTTGAGAAAATGACTCCGCAAATGATCATGACTAGCTCATCATCAGAGATGCAGCAGATACCTGATGATTCTGTCGACTATATTTTTACTGACCCTCCCTTTGGGGCCAACCTGAATTATTCAGAACTCAATTTTCTTTGGGAGTCGTGGTTAAAGGTACTGACAAACTATGACACAGAAGCAATTGAAAATGACGCTCACAAAAAGGGATCGATTGAATACCGCTCAATAATGGCTGCTTGCTTCGGCGAGTTCTATAGAAAGCTGAAACCTGGCCGTTGGATGACAGTAGAGTTTTCCAATACGAAAGCGTCTGTCTGGAACAGCATCCAAACTGCACTGACCGAGGCCGGTTTCATCGTGGCCAATGTATCCGCTCTCGACAAAAAACAAGGCAGCTTCAAGGCTGTAACTACACCTACGGCAGTCAAGCAAGATCTCGTCATCTCGGCCTACAAACCCAATGGCGGTTTTGAAGAGCGCTTCCAGAAAGAGGCGCAAACAGAAGAAGGCGTGTGGGATTTTGTCCGCACCCACTTGAAGTATCTGCCGGTAACCAAGCGCCAGGGCGCGTTGATGCTTTTCGTCCCCGAGCGCGACCCTCGCATCCTGTTCGACCAGATGATCGCATTCTATGTCCGCAAGGGTTACCCGGTTCCGATCTCCAGCCAGGAGTTCCAGGTCGGACTATCGCAGCGTTTCATTGAGCGTGACGGCATGTATTTCCTGCCGGACCAGATGGCCGAATACGACCGCAAGAAGATGACCTCCGGTGCCCCACAACAGCTTTCGATGTTCGTCTCAGACGAAGCATCCGCCATCCAGTGGCTCCGCCAGCTCATCAAGGAAAAGCCGCAGAACTTCTCCGACATTAATCCGCAGTTCATGCAGCAGCTTGGCGGCTGGAGCAAGAACGAGGCCCAGCTCGACCTGCGCGAACTGCTGAACCAGAACTTCCTCTGCTACGACGGTAAAGGCCCCGTGCCCGAGCAGATCCACGCCTACCTCTCCACCAACTGGAAAGAGCTGCGCAACCTGCCCAAGGACGACCCGACCTTGGTCGCCAAGGCCCGCGACCGCTGGTACGTGCCCGATCCCAACAAGGCAGGCGACCTGGAGAAACTGCGCGAGAAGGCACTGCTCAAGGAGTTCGAGGAATACAAAGAGGTCAAGAAGAAGCTCAAGGTCTTCCGCCTGGAAGCTGTCCGCGCCGGATTCAAGAAAGCCTGGCAGGAGCGCGACTACGCCGTCATCGTCGCCGTGGCCGACAAGATCCCCAACAACGTCCTGGAAGAAGATCCCAAGCTGCTCATGTGGTACGACCAGGCAGTAACAAGAATGGGAGGCGAATAAGTATGTCTGCCGCTTGGGATTGGGCCAGTGCCAAATGGTGGAAGTTCGACTTTCACAATCACACTCCGGCATCGGACGATTATGGGAAAGGCCCCGACCAGGCCCAGCATAAGCAGATCTCCCATAAGGATTGGCTGCTCAACTACATGCGGCAAGGCATCGATTGCGTCGCGGTGACGGATCACAATTCAGGTGCCTGGATTGATCCGCTCAAGCAGGCACTCCAGGAGCTGGCATCCGAAGGTCATGCGGATTATCGACCGCTCTACCTCTTCCCCGGCGTTGAGATTACCGTTCAGGGCAATATCCATATCCTGGCCATTTTCGGCCCAGACAAGACCACCTCGGATATCGATTCGCTGCTCGGTGCGGTGAGGTATCGCGCCACCAAGGGAAAGAGCGACGGCTGTTCTGAATGCTCCGCTGTTGAGGTGATTGACGAAATTGCAAGGTCAGGCGGGCTTGCAATACCTGCTCATGTCGATCAGGCCAACGGACTTTTTACGGTTTGTACCGGCAACACACTGGAGCAGGTGCTGGACAACAAGTGTGTATTTGCCATGGAGGTCACGGACCTTGCTCAGGCAAAACCGCAGCTTTACATCGGCAAGAATTTGAATTGGGCGGAGGTTCTTGGAACCGATTCCCATCATCCGTCCGGTACCGGCGGTCAACGCTACCCTGGGAGCCATTTCACCTGGGTAAAAATGTCGGAGCCATCCTATGACGGATTACGACTGGCGCTCATTGATGGATCTCTCTCACTGAAGCGGTCGGACCGCTTCAGTGGTGACCCCAATACCCATGGACAACTCGCCATCGAAAGCATCGTGGTTGACGACGCGAAGTACCTGGGCAGAGGTCAATCCTTTTCCTGTCAACTGAACCCCTGGCTCAACACAATTATTGGTGGACGAGGCACAGGGAAATCGACCTCGTTGGAGTTCCTGCGGATTGCTCTCAAACGGAAGGGAGAAATCCCCAAGAGCCTTGAAAAGGAATTTACCAAATACAGTCAGACGTCGAGCGGCCGCCAGGATGAAGGGCTGTTAAAAGATGCCACGAAAATCACCGTCGGCTTTCGAAAAGATGGTGGCCGTTTTCGAATCACTTGGTCTAACGCCGAAAACAGATACGCCATAGAGGAAGAGACCGCTCCCGGAACTTGGAGCGCTTCCGAGGGAGACATAGCTCAACGATTCCCCGTCAGGATTTACAGCCAGAAGCAGATTTTCGAGCTGGCAAAGCATCCCCAGGCGCTGTTGCAAGTCGTCGATGATGCCCCGGCGGTCAATCATCGTGATTGGAAACTTGAATGGGACGAACTGGTTTCCAAATATCTCTCTATTCGCGCACAGGAGCGTGAAGTTCAGGCCGGACTTCAGGAAGAATCGGTAATCAAAGGTCAGCTTGAGGACGTCAAACGCAAGCTCGAGGTTTTTGAAAAGGCGGGCCATGCGGACGTCCTTAAGGCTTACCAGCTCAGACAGAACCAGAGCAAGGCCATCGACTCCTGGGAAAAGACTTGGGACGGCTCCGCCGAACAGGTCCGGGATATTTCAGGAAGCCTGTTGCCGCCAGAATTGGATTCACAGCATTTCAACATTGAGATTGCGGATGATAAAGAGCTGATCGACGCTGCAGCGGGCATTCGTGCGACGTTTGAGAAACTCCAGATCGAGATGAATTCAATCGCGCAGCGGATTGATGATGCGAAGAGCGCATGGAATCAAGCGCGGCCCGGCCTGGAAATATCGAAAAAGATCACAACGGCGAACCAGGAATACACCGACCTCCTCGGTCAACTCAGCGCAGCAGGTGCGGGCGATCCTTCCGCATATGGTGTTCTGGTTAAGCAGCGGCAAGATCTCGAGGAGAAGCTCAAGGGGTTCAATAAGAAGAGAGAAACTCTTGTGCAGCATCAGAAGAGCGCTGAAGAGTGCTTGGGCAAGCTCCATGAGCATCGGGCCAAGATAACCAAGCTTCGCGAGAACTTTCTCAAGGATACCCTCGTCGGCAATTCATATGTAAAGATCAATGTCATTCCGTTTGGAAACAAGATCACGGTTGAGGAAGAGTTCCGTAACCTGATCGACCGGGGCAATGGCGGCTTTGATCGTGACATCGGCGTGGTCGATGGGGATGAGGGCCTGCTGGCTACACTGACGCAGAACTCTTCCAAGACCATGGAAGAAAAAATTGCGGCATTGAAATCATCGCTGCTGGCCATCCATGCGAACGATACAACGGCGGTGGCTGAAGCCAAAGATCGACGCTTTGTCTCCCACATTCAGGGACTGACTCCCGAGCAAATAGATCGAATCCTGTGCTGGTTTCCCGATGACTCCTTGGATGTCAGATACAGCCTCAGGGACGGTGAGAGCTTCAAACCCGTAGAGCAAGGATCGCCTGGGCAGAAAACTGCTGCTCTTCTGGCCTTTATCCTTTCGTATGGCAATGAGCCTCTCGTGCTTGATCAGCCAGAAGACGATCTCGACAACCACTTGATCTATGACCTGATCGTAACGCAACTGCGGGAGATCAAACAGAAGCGGCAGGTTTTGGTGGTCACGCACAACGCCAACATCGTCGTGAATGGTGATGCGGAAAACGTCATCGCCCTTGATGTGAGGTCTGGGCAAACCCGAATCGTGACACAGGGTGGACTTCAGGAGCCTTCCATAAGGGATGAAATATGCCGAGTGATGGAAGGTGGAAAAGAGGCCTTTGATCAGAGATATAAACGAATCAATGCAGGACGATAAGGAATTTGGCTGGAATGGCATCGAGCGAAAACATATGGCAATACAGCACCGTTCATAATAGCGCCTGCAAGGTCATCGAAGAACAGACCTTGTGGGGGCAGACGGTGTGCCGTGTCTGGTTGCCGAACCAGGACGCGGTAGTGCGCGTGCCCCGCTCCGCCTTGCGGCCGCTGAGTGCCGACCTGCAGCCGGAGATTGAGGCCGGGCGCATTGCCTATGTGGCCGCCGCAGCCAAGGTAGCCGATGTGCTCGAAGGTTCCACCAGCGCCACCGAGGGCCATGTATTGCTGGCTCCCATGGAGTCCAACGTCATTCCGCTGCCGCACCAGATCCACGCCTTGTCTCGGGCCATCTCCGGTGACCGCGTGCGCTACCTGCTGGCCGACGAGGTGGGTCTCGGCAAGACCATCGAGGCCGGGCTGGTCATGCGCGAGCTCAAACTGCGCGGACTGGTGCGTCGGACATTGGTCGTCTCGCCGAAGGGAATCGCTACCCAGTGGGTGGCGGAAATGCAGACCCACTTCAACGAGCAGTTCCAGCTCGTGCTGGGCGACGACATCGGCACATTGCAACGCCTGGCACCAGGGGCGGATCACCGGAGCTCAGCCTGGTCGATGTTTGATCAGGTCATCGTCTCCCTGGATTCGGTCAAACCCATGGACAAGCGGCGCGGCTGGACCGCCGAGCGCGTCGCCGAATACAACCGCAGCCGGTTCGAGGATCTGATTACCGCCGGTTGGGATCTGGTGATCGTGGACGAAGCGCATCGGCTGGGCGGCAGTACCGACCAGGTCGCCCGCTACAAGCTCGGCAAGGGGCTGGCGGAAGCCGCGCCCTATGTGCTGCTCCTTTCGGCTACACCCCACCAGGGGAAGACCGATGCCTTCCATCGGCTGATGAACCTGCTGGATGACGATGCCTTTCCGGATATGGACAGCGTCTCCCGCGACCGGGTGGCTCCGTATGTCATCCGTACCGAGAAGCGCAAGGCCATCGATGCCGACGGCAAGCCGCTCTTCAAACCCCGGCGGACGCAGATGGCCCCGGTGGCCTGGGAGAGCCGTCACCAACTGCAGCAGCTTCTCTACGAGGCGGTGACCGACTATGTGCGCGAGGGCTACAACCAGGCCCTGCGCGAGAAGAAGCGCCACATCGGCTTTCTGATGATCCTGATGCAGCGCCTGGTGGTTTCCAGCACCCGGGCGATCCGCACCACGCTGGAGCGTCGGCTTGCGGCACTCAAGGATGGTGAGCAACAAGCCAGCCTGCGCCTGGCGGAACTGGAAAACGGCGCGGAGGGATCGGAAAGCCCAGACGATGAAATAGCCGAGCTATATGACATGGACGGCCAGGAGCTGCTCGATGAGCTGCTGAAATCCCACGTGTCGGCTCTGCAGAGCGAAGGAAGCCATGTTGAGACCCTGCTCGAAGCGGCGGTCCGTTGTGAGCAGGCGGGTCCGGATGCCAAGGCCGAGGCTCTGATCGAGTGGATCTACAAGCTGCAAGCCGAGGAAAACGAACCGGATCTGAAGGTGCTGATCTTCACCGAGTTCGTGCCGACCCAGCAGATGCTGAAGGAGTTTCTGGAAGCCCGGGGAATCTCGGTGGTCACCCTGAACGGCTCCATGGCCATGGAGGAACGTGGGGCAGCCCAGGATGCCTTCCGCAAATCGCACCGCGTATTGGTCTCCACCGATGCGGGCGGTGAGGGTCTGAACCTGCAGTTCGCCCACGTCATCATCAACTACGACATCCCTTGGAACCCGATGCGGCTGGAGCAGCGTATCGGCCGCGTGGACCGTATCGGCCAGCCCAAAACCGTACAGGCGATCAATTTCGTATTTGAGGATTCAGTCGAGTTCCGGGTCCGCGAAGTTCTGGAGCAGAAGCTCTCGGTGATCTTCGACGAGTTCGGCATCGACAAGACCGGCGACGTGCTCGACTCGGCGCAGGCCGGTGAGTTGTTCGAGGATGTGTTCGCCTCGGCCATCCTTAATCCTGACGGCATCGAAACCTCCGTCGATCACACGGTGGCCAGGATTCGGGATGAGATTCAGCAGGTGCGCGAGGCCTCCGCCATCTACGGCATATCCGAAGAGCCGGATGTGCAAACCGCTGAGCGTCTGCGCTCGCATCCGCTGCCCCACTGGGTGGAACGGATGACGGTGGGCTACCTCAATTCACACGGCGGCGCAGCCAGTCGCAAGCGCTCATGGTGGGATCTGAATTGGCCGGATGGCCAGGAACACCGCAAAGCCGTATTCAGCGCTCGGGAAGCGGATCGTCTAACCGACGCAACCCTGCTCAATCTCGAAAACAGCCGTGTCCGTGGTCTTGCCCTGAACCTGCCCCAGGTCGCTGCAGGTCAGCCATTGCCGTGCGTAACCGTAAGTGGGCTGCCAGCCAGCATCTCCGGACTCTGGGGGCTCTTTGAGATCCGTCTTCAGGCCGGAATGCACCAGAAGACACAACTCCTGCGCATCCCCATGGTGCGGCGTGGCTATGTCAGCGTGTTTTTGAGCGAAGAAGGCAAACTGTTTCTGCCCACGGCCCGGCATATCTGGGATGCGCTGCAGACAGCGGAAGCCGAGGTGCAAGCCACCCTCGGGCAGGATGACTCTATCACCGCCCATGAGCGTTTGCAGATTGCTGCCGAACAGGCCGGACAGGAGCTGTTCGACACATTGCAGCAGGCGCACATAGTTTCGGTGACCCGGGAAGAAGAACGCGGCATGGTTGCTTTCGCTTCTCGGCGGAAGGCTATTGAGCGAGTGGGGTTGCCTGAAGTACGCCAGTACCGTCTTGCCCGCTGTGATGCCGAGGAGGCTGAGTGGCGACATGAACTGCAATCAGCGCGGCAGATCGTTCCGGAAATCCGGTCGCTGCTGATGCTGCGCATCATCAAGGGAGGCGCTCAATGAGTAGTTGGAGAGACGCCATCCTGAATGACTTCGTTCCCAACGTCAGCAAGCTGACCCTGGTCGCGGACCCGGACTGCTTGTTGACCGAGGAGAAACTGGCGCTTGAATTACGTGGGCGCGGCTTCGACCTGATCGAGTTCAGTGATCCGGTCGAATTCAGATACGCCTATGAGTCAAAGTACCGTTCGATATGGGACCGGGGTGAGCACACCGATCTGGTGGTAGTCCTCCGCTTGCAGGATGCGGAGCTGGAATCCTTGCCTTACGACCTACTCCAGGCGGGCCGCAAGCTTTCATTCAACTTGGGGGATCTCTTTCCCAACCTGAGCTATCCGGTCATTGAAAAGCTCGACAGGAGCTTGCTGGATTCGCTTTTTGAGGCCCAGCGCAAGTCACCGCCGGATCGCATGGGCGACAACGCCACCAAGGATTTCATTCTCCGTCATGTGTTCGGCATTGCGGCGGAACTAATTGGGGGCGAGGTGGAGCTGCTTCGCGCATTGCTGCGCCTGCACTATGGGAAGCTACAGATCCCGCTGATGCTGGCTGAGCGGCTTATCCAGGTTCTCAAAGGGCATGATGGATTCAAGGCTTGGCCGCTCTCTGAAATCGTTCCGGACGATGAGGCGTTCTTCGCCTTTTTGCAGGAACGCTGGCCGCTATTTCTTTCCAGGCTCGGCAGCGCTCATCAGGTACGGGAGGATTCGCCGGAATACGGCCTCAAGTATCCCGGCCCTGATCGCCTGCCGTTCGACCATCAGGACATCAAGGTCTACATCGACAACCTGTTCCTGGAGGGGAAACTCACCCCTGTCGAGGCCAAAGGCATTGAAGTGGATGCCGGGTCCTGGGTTCGAAGCGGCATCGCCACGTCCGGCGTGGACGATGACGAGCTACGGATCTCTCGCTTGTTTGGCCTTGTCGAGAAGGAACTGCCCACTGCTGAAGCGCGTTACTCGGACTGGACCGCCTTTGCATTGAAATGGGCCGAACTTTCTTCGCTGGTTCATTGTGGCAACAGCACCGAGTATCAGACCCGGCTCAGGGAAATCGGCGATGCACTGAACACGACCTTTGCCGCTTGGCTGGCCGACCACTACTCCAGTCTGATCAACTTGCCGCCGACCAATCCGGCCATGCTGCACCACGTGCCGCGCCGCCTGGCTCGGGATATCGAGGATTCGGGTAGTAGCCGTGCCGCTCTGATCGTGGTTGACGGCCTAGCCCTCGATCAGTGGGTGACCATCCGCCAGCTTCTGCAAAAACAGGATGCCAATCTGGTCATGCGCGAATCCGCGACCTTCGCCTGGATTCCGACGCTGACCTCGGTATCGCGGCAATCGATCTTCTCGGGCAAGCCGCCGCTCTATTTCCCGTCATCCATCAACTCGACCAACAGCGAAGAGAAACTCTGGAAACAGTTCTGGGAAGGCCATGGCCTGTCCCGACTGGATGTCGCCTACCAGCGCGGCCTTGGCGACGGCGATGCTGTGGGCGTCCTCGACTCCGCAATCCACCCCGGGAAGACCAAGGTGGTGGGGCTGGTCGTGGATAAAGTGGACAAAATCATGCACGGCATGCAACTCGGTTCGGCCGGGATGCACAACCAGATCAAGCAGTGGTGCCATGCAGGATTTCTTTCCGCGATGGTCGGCCAACTGCTGGATTACGGCTATGAGGTCTGGCTGACGGCCGATCACGGCAACATCCAATGCGACGGTAAAGGCCGCCCATCTGAAGGGGTGATTGCCGAAACTCGCGGCGAGCGTGTTCGTGTCTATCCCACGCCGGAACTCCGCGCTCAGGTGGCTGGGGCCTTCCCGTTTGCCCACGAGTGGCAGCCGGTCGGGTTGCCCGCAGATTATTTCCCCCTGGTGGCCGGTGGCCGCGACGCATTCGTGAACCCGGGAGATGCCATCGTAGGTCACGGCGGTGTAGCCATCGAAGAAGTCATCGTGCCCCTTGTAAAGTTTGAAAGGAGAACACGGTGATGGGTAAACGACATGAAGCCATCGGCATCAAGCAGGCGATCCGTTTCGAGTGGATGCAGAAGGCAGCCAATCTGCTGCTGGCAGGACTCGACGCCAAAACCATCCGCCAGGAGCTGCATGAGTTCCTCGTGGACAGAAAAGGCAACGGCTCAGAGGGCGAACGAAGCGATCAGACCCGGACCTTCGTGGTCAACAACTTGATGAAGATCTGGGTCTCTCCTGACCCCGAGTTGATCCCGTTCCGGGATGCCTCGCTGGCGCTTCTGCGGGAAAACCCGGCCATGGCTCTGGCGGTCCACTGGGGGATGATCTCGGCGGTGTATCCGTTCTGGTTCAATGTGGCCCGCCAGACCGGCCGTTTGCTGGCCTTGCAGGATCAGGTGACCCAGACCCAGATCATCAACCGCCTGAAGGAACAGTACGGCGACCGGCAAACCGTCAGCCGCTATGCCCGGTTCGTCATCCGCTCCTTTGTCGCATGGGGAGCCCTGAAGGATTCCGAGACTAAAGGCTGCTATGAGAAAGCCGCTCCGGTGAGCATTGCCGAGCCAAACCTGGCCATCCTGATGTTTGAATCCGCACTCCTGGCCACACCGGAGGCCAAGGGCGCATTGGGTCTGCTCCTGAACAACCCGGCATTCTTCCCATTCCAGCTCCCCGTGATGACCGGTGACTTTGTATCCCAGCGTAGCGACCGGATCGACGTGGTTCGCTATGGACTGGACGATGAGCTGTTGAAATTGAAGGGCAACTAAATCAGGGATGGGACGTGAATGCCTTGGACTTCGGAACACACTAAATGGCTCATCGACACCGGCGAACGACTGAAGACTGCCGACGGCAAGGAAGTCGAAGTCTGGGAGTTCCGTCATGAGAAAGACGAGGCAGTGCTCTCCGCATGGGCGAAACACTTCCGAAATCATTATTGCCTGGATGCTGAAATCGATTTCCTGCGGGGCAAACGCCCGCGACCGGATTATCTGGACAATATCAAGTTCCCGTGCAAAACATCCAAACTCGGTCCAGGAATCCGAGCGGGAGATTTTGGGGAAATCCTGGTTTCCGATTACCTGCAATGGCTTCTCGGTTACTGGGTGCCCAGAGTACGGTGGTCATCGAAGGTTGTTCGAGATGAATCGCCCAAGGGCAGCGATGTCATTGGATTTCGATTTCATAAAAAAGACGGCGACGCCTCCACCAAGGACGTGTTGTTTGTCTTTGAATCCAAGACAAAGTTCTCCGCCTCGAAGATCAACCGCCTGCAGGATGCCATCAACGATTCTGCCAAAGATCATATTCGAATCGATGAATCGCTGAACTTCATCAAACAAAAGCTCTTTGAAAAAAAGGAAATTGAACAGGCTCAAAGGATCGAGAGATTCCAAAGCCCCGTAGATATGCCTTATAAGGAAACCTACGGCGCTGCGGCTATCATTTCTGATGAGTGTTTCGACGCCGATGAATTGGCTTCGGCAGACTGCCAAAAAATTCCCAAGTCAGCGAAATCCAAGGAGGTCTTTCCTCATCCTAATGGCGATAGCCTTGTCCTCTTGGTTATTAAGGGACCCGGCATGATGGACCTTGTCCACGAGCTCTATAGGAGGGCTGCGGATGAGGCCTGAAAAGAAGTCCCAACTCCTGCTGGGCGTCACTCGGTCAAAGGCCAAGATGCTCGAGTACGGTGTTCCGGAAGAGCACCACATCAAAATCACTCAAGATCCGGCAAAGCTCTTCACCCTCTCGATTGGCCTGCTTGGTGACCTCGCCGCCGCCATCAACCGGGAGGAGCCAGATCCCGATTCTCTCGCAGAGCTGAAAACCAATCTGCTATTTTCCGCCCGCTTTTTCGACTCCTACCTCCAGTCAAAGCTGAACGAGACACTTGATCCCTACCTCGTGCTTCTGGGCTCCGCCTCCTATTACCTGTGCGATCTGCCTGGGAGCGCTTCGGTATTGGCGAAGCGCATCGATGGTGACTGTCCGGATCTGGATGGCGATGCTTTGGAAGAGCTGTTGCTCTGGTTGTTGCAGGCTGATCTGCGAACCTATTTTGATGAAACGGAGGGACCATTCGGTGGATTCATCGACGGGATTTCAAAATGGATTCTCCAGTTTTTCGAGGATGGAAATGGCGAAGAAAATCTTCTCGATCTCGCCACGAAACTGAGGGACGCCGTCTATGAATTCGGCACACCAAGGCAGCTTCTGTTTGGCGATGTGATCGCGGCGGTTCTGAGGAAAAAGCTCGAAAATTCTGCCTGGAAGGCTTTGCCGTCATACTCCGGGCTGCCCCGCGACAAATGGCTCCACGCGCTACAAAAGGATTCGTTCATCAAGGAACTGTGGCCTGCCCAACACCTTTTGGGCAAGGCGGATGTTCTTAAAGGCGAGTCTGCCATCGTTCAAATGCCCACCAGCGCTGGCAAAACGAAGGCAACTGAACTGATTCTTCGAAGCGCGTTTCTGGCCGAGCGCGTGTCACTGGCCATCATCATCGCCCCGTTCAGGGCGCTGTGCCATGAGATCAAGAACAGCCTTGTCGAGGCATTCCACAACGAACCCACCAAGGTGGATGAATTGTCCGATGCCCTACAGACCGACTTCAAGATTGCCGAACTCCTGGGGCACCAACAAATTCTGGTCGTAACCCCCGAGAAGCTGCTCTACGTCCTTCGGCACGCTCCGGAACTGGCTGCCCACATTGGCCTGCTGGTTTTTGATGAAGGCCACCAGTTCGACAGCGGCACCCGAGGCATCACATACGAGCTGCTCCTGACGTCGCTGCGCTCCATGATTCCCGCAGGAACTCAGAAGGTGCTGATCTCAGCGGTCATCAGCAACGCCGAGGCTGTTGGAGAATGGCTCAACGGGGAGCCCAATGTCGTCGAAGGCACAACCCTGATTCCGACTTTCAGGTCGGTCGGATTCGCGAGCTGGCTCGATCAGTTGGGAAGAATCGAGTACGTCGACAGCCGTGATGCCGAACAAGGTGAGTTTTTCGTTCCGAGGGTGATTGAAAGATTCAATCTCGGGAGGAAGAAGCGGGAAAGGACGGACCGTTTTTTTCCTGAAAAGACCGATGGGCAGGCTATCGCACTTTACCTTGGTCTGAAATTGGTCCCGAATGGCAGTATCGCTCTTTTCTGTGGAAGGAAGTCAACAGCGGCCAGCGTCTGCGAAAAGGCCGTTGATATTATCGAGCGAGGCGCACCCGTGGCCTTACCATCAGATTTTTCTGACGCCCAGGAAGTTGAGCGGCTGACCCATCTGCACGTCGAGAATCTCGGTGCTGACGCTCCGGCGTCCCAGAGCGCGGCACATGGCATTTTCTCCCATCATGGCAATACTCCGCATGGTATCCGGCTGGCGGTGGAGCATGCCATGCGTGACGACCTTGTGCGATTCGTTGTTTGCACCTCTACCTTGGCGCAGGGCGTAAACCTTCCGATTCGATACCTCATCGTGACCAGTGTCTACCAGGGCATGGAGCGCATCAAGGTTCGCGATTTCCACAACCTCATTGGCCGAGCGGGTCGAGCCGGGATGCATACCGAAGGCAGCATCCTGTTTGCCGATCCGGTGATCTATGACAAGCGAAAGGCGCGTAACGATAAATGGCGCTGGGATCAGGTGAAAGAACTTCTGGAGCCGCGCAATTCTGAGCCATGCATCAGCAATCTTCTATCGATCTTCGACCCCATCAAGAGCGATGACGAGAAATACACCATCACCATGGAGGCTCTGGATTTTGCCAAGGCCTATATCGACGATCCTGCTGAAGTTGCCAAATTGGCTGCCGGGATAGCCGCACAACATGGAGACAAAAATTTCTCACGAGACGGTGTCGAGCGGCAAGTCGCCTGGAAAATCAGCCTGATCTGTGCCGTCGAGAGCTTCCTGTTATCCCATTGGGATGAATCGGAGGATGGTCTTTCGGAAGCTGATGTGACCCGCCTGGCCGAAGGGACGCTGGCTTTCTTCCTGGCTGATGATCAGAAAAAAAAGCATATCCGCGAGTTGTTTCAGCTTCTCGCTGGGAACATCTCCGCAAACATCACAGATCCGGCTCGCCGCAAAATCTACGGCAGGACGCTTTACGGAATTCAGGATGCCCAAGCCATTGAGGGATGGGTTCAGTCCAACGCTGACAGCCTGCTTTCGATTGTTGATGAAACAGAAGCTCTCGATCTTGCCTGGCCATTGCTTACCCGGCATATCAACGGTGGCGTATTCACCAAGTTCGATAAGCCGGAGGTTCTAAAAGAAATCGCGCATGGGTGGATCAGTGGAAAGCCCTTCAGCGATCTCCTGAAAATCATCCTTAAGCGAAAAGCCAAGATGATATGGGGCACCCGCCGGAGGGAGTTCAAGATCGATCATGTCGTCGACGTCTGCGAAGGGACGCTCGCTTATGACGGTGCGCTGGTTGTAGGTGCTGTGACTGAATTCATCGAAACCCTCGACCAAGACGGCACCGGAGACCTGATCAATCATCTGCAGCTTTTTCAAAAGCGACTGAAATATGGTCTGCCCACCGAAACCACCATTGCCCTTTATGAACTTGGCTTCTCGGACCGCGTCATCGCTCAGGACCTCGCCGCAGCCTTGAACCTGGCAGCGACCCAGAAGAAGGATCTCGTGAAGGCGCTGAAACGAGACCGGGACGGAGCCAATGCGGTGATGGAAAAATACCCAAGGTATTTCCAGGAGCGAATGAATGAACTCCTGCAGTAGAAATCCAGATCATCGATCCGAACTATCTCGCGTCCTGCTGTTGGCACGGTTGCTGGGGGAGCGTGGAGCCTACGATAGTTCTCGGGGAAAGCTCGCATTTCCCCAGGAGGGTAAATGAATCAGCAGGCGCAGCCATCACCAAGAGAGCATCATTTCTACGTTGCAATAGCCAAGTTCCTTTTCCACCATCCAGAGCATGGCATCGTATCAGTGCGGGACCCGATCAAGATCAAGGCCGCAGAGCGATACGGGCTCAGCCCGCTCATACTCTATGGATTGACCGTTGCCGGGTTGCCCATTCGGTGGATGACCTTTACCCCAGTCGATCAGCCCAGGCCCTTCCGGGATGTTCTTTTGGATGCATGGCGTAACGCCGAGGGCTTGCGTGGCCGACCGGACATCCTGCGGATCAACCGCCACATCGCGACGGCCAGCCCTGAACTAGTAGGGGAAATGGCAAAAATCGGAGTCCGGGTCGAGGTTGCCGATGCCAGGGAGAAATCCCTTCCAGCTTCCCTGCGCTCAGCCCAGGACTCCAGCCGGTGGCTGCTGAGGAAGCACGACGGAAATGACCGGTCTCTTACCGGGTCCATCCAGGCCCTTTGCCGGTACGCTCAAGCTGACCACGATTTTCGTGCCAGGGATGGTCAAAGAGGCGTGAATAGCCGAGAGGTTGAAGACAGAGTCCAGCAGTGGCTGACCTTACCGGCGCAAGTGCCGGTGCCAATAGTGGCGGGTGGACTCGACTGGGAACCCGGTCCATGGCTGTCATCCTGGGAGACCTCTCTGCCGCCCGATCAGCCCCGATATTTCAACCACGATGGGTTTGATGGCTCCACCTGGCTACTGACAGGTGAGAAGGCACCGGAGGATATCGTCGAGGATGATGATTTCTGGGCCGACAGTGACTATGACAACGCAGCCGAAATCGCCAAGAATCTTGTGGCCTGCTGGCCCAACCCGCCTGCAGAGATTGCCAGGTGTGCCGGGATCGCCCTGCGGGAACTTCAATGGTTCACCTCGGGGAAGGCGTCCCTTGACCGACATGCGCGTTTTGACCTGGAAGCCTTGCTCGGCATCGAATACGATGAAAGCGTGGGCAGATATGTAGAGTCTGGACCTTATGTCCTGGTGGCCCACAAACCACTGGCCCTCAAGGAAGTCTATGAAGGCATTTCCGGCGGTGGAGATGCACACCCCTGTGAGATTGTCCCTCGCCAGGGAGCCGCAGACCCAAGCTGGCGATACGTATTGATTAACACATACGGTGAACCCCCGAGCATTGTGATGGCACCTCGTGGAGCAAAAATCACGGAGCGCCTTCCGGACTTGCTTATGAATTATGCCGGTACCACGTCTGTCGCTCCGGATTTCTACAGGGATGTCGTTTCTACCTGCGCCCGGGCCTGCCGCGAACCTGCCGCCAACATCCGGGAGATGAAAGACTTTGTGAAACGCTACGAAGCGCACTGGGCAGATTGCGCCTGGCAGCCGGAGTGAACCTGTCTGATTGAGTCAAAGCGCGGGGATTGAGATCAGTGGAAACGGCAGAAACACCATTCGGACAGAAAAAATTGGGGCGCAAACATATCAAGAGCTTCGCCAGCGGTATCGCTCATATGTTTGCCTGTTCGGCCCAGCATTATGCCTGGCTGGCGTATCAGCACCGGTTGCTGACGGTGACAATTGACCTCCTGGAGCTGCGAATCGAACCCGCTGAATTTGACATTGAAAGGAACCGGATTCTCGCCGGGATGTGTCAGAGAACGCTTTTCCGAAACGCCGGGCAACTGGCACCACCTGGCGCTGTGGTTACGGCGTCTCTCTCTGCCCACTTCGGGATTGATGACTATTCGGAAGACGGCCGTTCTGCCTCGATTGGCAGGTCCGTTTTCACCGCGATCCTGACCGATGACCGAGACAAGGAGTGGCGTGTTGACCATGCTGAGGAGAGGATGCTGATAGATGATTGAGGACACGCAAAGGGCGGATATGCACGCTATCGCAGAATTTCAGGAGAGGAGGCATGCTTTTGACCGGCTATGTAATCAGCTCTGGAATCCTAACGGGGAACCGTATGAGGTCTTCAATCGCTGTGCCTGTCCCGCGTGTGGGTACCCAACCATCGGCGAGCGTTCTCGATACGATATGTGTCTCTTGTGCAAATGGGAGGATGACGGCCAGGACGATGATAGTGCCGACGAGATTTGGGGTGGGCCAAACGGAGATTATTCGTTAACAGACGCGAGGCTGAATTTTTCCCGTTTTGGCAGCATGTACCCTCCGGATGATATTTCCGGGTCTGAGTGGGCGAACAAAGACGTTGAGGAAAAGAACAGGCTCAGAAAATTGTATGATTCTCTGCTAATTATCTCTGACAGGAAAAAACTCGCGGAACAGATATTGGCAGTGAAAAGGCTTGAAGGGTCACCGGCGACACTTGAGGAATATCTATCACGGAAACCTCTGCGCTATGATCAGCGAAAGGGAGTGTTCCTCGATGATTGGTGGTTAGCTCACCCCGTTTGGGAGGGGACCCTTTACGGATATGGAAGGGTTACCCGAGAATCAGCAGTTAGATATTCTCTTCAGCGCTTAAGCCGAATGGAGGATCTCTGCGAACGTCTCAGAGGGAAAGTTCCTGCTTTTGATCGTTGTCCCTGTCCGGCTTGCGGGCTTCCAACTGCACCAACAGGTGATCAACGATGTCTGTTATGTGGCTGGCCGGATAATCGATCCGAACTGGATGTCTCCGGCAGCGAAGATAAGCCTTCGCAACTGGATTATTCTTTGACTGAGGCGCGGATAAATTTTGAAAAGTATCTGACAATGTATTGCCCGGAGGATGAGCCGAATTTCAGTCGAAGCCAGACAGGTCTGTTGAAGAAATGCCTACTAATTCGGGCGTATTTGGATCTCTCTGCAGGCAGCTTCCAGCTTGAAAACCAGATACGTGAGATTCTGGATCTTGAGAAAGAAGTCCTGAACGAGAGGGAGTTATAGGTCACCGCCTTCGCGGCAATGCCAATTCGATTCCCGTTTTGGGAACCGAACCGGCGTCCGAAAACCGGATTCGAAGTTGTTGCGGCTCGACGCCAGGTATCCGTTTTTACTGCAAACCCGTCACCCTCGTCCGGTGCCGGGAAATCAGGGGAGAAAATCGTTTCTCTGGTCGGGTTGGTGGGAAGTGGTTGTGTGAGATGACTTTGGCGTGTATTATCAATGAGTTACGAGGAGCGCGGGCTTTGAGACTGTTTTGCGGTAGGTCGTCGTTCCCTCCGGGCTTTTCAATAAAATACAATAACGACTGGGAAAAACCTTGTGAAAATTGCGACGATCCTGGACCACAAATCGGCCGCCCCTTTAAGGGTTGAATCGACGCTGGATAATTCAGCAAACGCCAGGTGTTCTGTTTTTCTTCTTGTCTTTTATGGGTGCCCGGGGTTATCTTCCCTTATCAATTTTTCACTGCGAATCTCTTCCGAACGGTGAGGTCATGGGTACATTCGATAAACGGCTGACCATGGATGAACGGGCGGGCTGCATCCGGATGAGCCGCACCAGGCTTTACGGCATGACCCGGTGCGGCGAGATACCCGCTTCCAAGATCGGCAACCAGTGGCGTTTCGACCGGGAGGAGATCGACCCATGGATAAAGGCGCCCGCGACCGGCAAAGGGAGGCCGAAGGCATGAGCGCGAAAGTCACCTGCCAGCCGCCCTGCACCTACCGGCGCGGCGGCGTCGGAGTGATGGCGGCCCGGCCTGGCGATGGGTAATCCCCGGATGGCGATATGGCTCTGGACTACACCACATTAGAACTGCTCCGCCAGAACCACCCGGCCTGGCGGTTGTTGCGCGCCCATCATGCGCCGCTGGTGGCCGGTTTTCTCCACCGGGTGTTCATCGTGCCCAATGTGCGGAATCTGCCCCAGGCAGACTTGGTCGAGGCGTTGGAAGATGAGCTCTTCGCCTTGCGCGAGCAGCTGGGGGCCGAAGCCTTTCCCGGAACCGCCCAAGGCTATCTCAACGACTGGGCCGAAAACGACAAGGGGTGGCTGCGGAAATTCTATCCGGCAGGAACGGACGAACCGCACTTTGACTTGACTCCGGCGACGGAAAAGGCCCTGGCCTGGCTGGAAGGGTTGACCGAACGCGCCTTTGTCGGCACGGAATCCCGTCTGCTCACCCTTTTCGAACTGCTCCGGCAGATGAGCGAGGGGAGCCAGACCGATCCGCACGTTCGGATCGCCGAGCTGCAGAAACGCCGCAGCGATATCGATGCGGAAATCGCTCGCATTCTGGCGGGCGACATTCCGCTCTTGGACGACACGGCCCTGAAGGACCGTTTCCAGCAGTTTCTGCAACTGGCGCGGGAACTGCTGGCCGACTTTCGCGAAGTGGAACACAATTTCCGCATGCTGGACCGGCGGGTACGCGAGCGCATTGCCCTGTGGGAAGGAGCCAAGGGGGCGCTGCTCGAAGAGATCATGGGCGAGCGCGACGCCATAGCCGATTCCGATCAAGGGAAGAGCTTTCGAGCCTTCTGGGACTTCCTGATGTCCCAGTCCCGGCAGGAAGAGTTGAGCCGCTTGCTGGAACAGGTCTTGTCCCTTCCGCCGATCCTGGCCATGCGCCCCGAAACCCGTCTGCAGCGCGTGCATTACGATTGGCTGGAAGCGGGGGAGCATACCCAGCGAACGGTGGCCAAACTCTCCGAACAGCTGCGCCGGTTTCTCGACGATCAGGCCTGGCTGGAGAACCGGCGCATCATGGACATCCTCCACAGCATTGAAAACCACGCGTTGGCGTTGCGCGAAGAGTTTCCGACGGGGGATTTCATGCCCTTGACCGAGACCTCCGCGACGGTCGAGCTTCCCATGGAGCGGCCTCTTTACCGGCCACCGCTCAAGCCCCTCATTGTTGAGATGGCGCTGGATGAAGGGGATGCGGATGTGGATACGGCGGTTCTCTACGAGCAGGTGGTGGTTGACCGGGCTGAGTTGACCAGAAATATCCGCCAGGAGCTCCAGGTCCGCAGCCAGATAAGCCTTGCCGAGGTGGTGGGTCGCCATCCACTGCGTCACGGGTTGGCCGAACTGGTTGCCTATTTGCAGCTGGCCGGTGAATGGCCCAAAACGGCCGTGGACGATGACGTACAGGAGCAGGTGAACTGGCAGTTGGAGACGGGTGTCATGCGCCGGGCGACCTTGCCGCGCATTATTTTGCTGAGGAACTGATGATGAATGTGACCGATATCGACTCCAGCCGCCCGGTCAGGCCGGACCGCGAACTCTCGTCCGTGGTGGTTCCTCTGCTCAAGGGGGTGCTGTATCGGGAGGAGAATCCGGGATTGTGGGGCTTGCTTCTGAATCGGCAAGCGGGGGTTCGGGATTACGTGGCCGTGCTCGGCCTGGAATTGATGCTCGACGAGGCGGAAGGATACGCTTTTTTGCGTTCCCGGCAGGATGACGATGAGGACAGTTTGGCGGCCGGCCCACGCCTGGTTGTCCGGAGGCAGCTTTCCTATCCGGTCAGTTTGCTGCTCGCGCTCTTGCGGAAGAAGCTGGCCGAGTTTGACGCCGCTGGCGGCGACACGCGCCTGATTCTTCCTCGGGATGAGGTTGTGGAGATGATCCGGATTTTTCTTCCGGCGGGCAGCAACGAGGTGAAGCTGATCGACCAGATCGATGCAGCCTTGAACAAGATTGCCGAGCTGGGGTTCATCCGCCGCTTGCGGGGGCAGGGACAGATGATTGAAGTGCGGCGCATTATCAAGGCGTTTGTCGATGCGCAGTGGCTCGCCGACTTTAACGAACGGCTGGCGGAATATCGACAACAAATTGCGAAACCTCGGGAGGGGATGGATGGCTGAGACCCTCGATCTGGAATTTATGGCCGATGACCGGCTGGCCGGATTTCGCCTGCAACGGCTCGAGGTTTTTAACTGGGGGACCTTTGACGGCCGGGTCTGGACGCTGCGCATGGGCGGGAAGAACGGCCTTCTCACCGGTGATATCGGTTCCGGAAAATCGACCTTGGTCGACGCCGTCACCACCTTGCTGGTACCGAGTCATCGCGTTGCCTACAACAAGGCGGCAGGAGCCGACAGCCGTGAACGTTCGCTCAAATCCTATGTGCTCGGCTATTACAAGTCGGAGCGGCAGGAAACCCTTGGCAGCGCCAAGCCGGTCGCACTGCGCGACTTTAACGGTTATTCGGTGATCCTCGGCGTTTTCTACAACGCCGGGTACAAAAAAACCGTCACCCTGGCGCAGGTCTTTTGGATGAAGGATGCCAATACGCAACCGGCTCGCTTATATGCGGCCTGCGAACGAGACCTTTCCATTGCGGCTGATTTTTCCGGGTTCGGCAGCGAGATGGTCGGTCTTCGCAAGCGGCTGCGTGGGAGCGGTGTCGAGCTGTTTGACAGCTTTCCTCCTTACGGATCATGGTTCCGTCGTCGTTTTGGCATCGATAATGAGCAGGCGTTGGATCTTTTTCATCAGACCGTGTCCCTCAAGTCGGTGGGGAACCTGACCGACTTCGTGCGCAGTCACATGCTTGAACCCTTCGATGTCGCACCGCGCATCTCCGCCCTGATCGGGCACTTCGAAGACCTTAACCGGGCTCACGAGGCGGTTCTCAAGGCCAAACGTCAGGTCGAAATGCTGGAGCCTTTGGTGGCCGACTGTGAACGACATCGGGAACTGGCTCGAGCGGCGGATGATCTGCGAGCTTGCCGCGATGCCCTGCGACCCTGGTTCTCCACCCTGAAACTGGATCTGCTGGAAAAGCGTTTCACCTCCCTCAATGAGGAGTTGACCCGGCACCGAGCCGCCATCGAGCGTCTGGAGGAGCAGCGGCGTGCCCAGCAGGGGCAGGAGCGCGAGCTTCGCCGCACCATCGCGGAAAACGGCGGGGACCGGATCGAGGGCATCGGTGAAGAAATCCGGCAGAAACAGGACGAGCTGGAACGTCGCAAGCGGAAGGCCTCCCGCTATGAGGAGCTGGTCCGCGCCTTGGGGCAGCACCCCGCCGCGACCGGGGAAGAATTCCTTCGTCAGCGGTCTGAAACCGCAACGTGGCGTGAAACTGCTGAAGAAGCTGAAGCGAAGGCTCAGAATGATCGAACCCAGGCCGAGGTCGACTTTTCCCAGGGGAGAAGTGAATACGATCGGTTGAAAAATGAAATCAACGGCTTGAAAGCCCGGGTCAGCAACATCGACGAAAAGCAGATCGCCATGCGGCGTTCGCTCTGCCAGAAGTTGAATTTAGCCGAAGACGAGATGCCGTTTGCCGGTGAGTTGCTGCAGGTTCGCGAGGACGAGCGTGACTGGGAAGGGGCTATCGAACGGCTGCTCCACGGTTTCGGATTGTCTCTGCTGGTTCCGGATCGTTATTACGCCAAGGTGGCTGAATGGGTTGACGCCACGAACCTGCGGGGGAGGCTGGTTTATTTCCGGGTTCGTGATGGGGGGCGCGGCGAGTTGCCGGCGGTCCATCACGATTCCCTGGTACGCAAGCTACAGGTCAAACCCGACTCGTCCTTTTACGACTGGATCGAACGGGAGGTGGCCCACCGCTTCGATCTGGCTTGTTGCCTGTCTCAGGAACAGTTTCGCCGCGAAACCAGGGCCATCACCCGGGCAGGGCAGATCAAGGCACCTGGGGAACGGCATGAAAAAGATGACCGGCATCGTCTCGATGATCGTCGGCGCTATGTTCTTGGGTGGAGCAATGCCGAGAAAATCGCCGCTTTGGAAAAGGAAGCCGGGCGGCAGGAAGCACACCTTTCTGAACTTGCCGGTCGCATCAGCACGCTGCAAAAGGGACAGTCCGCCCTCAGGGAGCGTCTCTCGATCCTCTCGAAACTGGGCGAATACACCGATTTTCGTGACCTCGACTGGAAACCCGTGGCAGTTGCCATCGCCAGGCTGGAAGCCGAGAAACGTGAGCTTGAAGCGGCCTCCGATCTGCTCAAGACCCTCACGATGCGCTTGACCGCCCTCGAAAACGAGTTGAAGGAAACGGAGGGTCAACTCGATGACCGGAAGGACAAGCGCTCGAAAACCGAACAAAAAATAAGCGCCGCAAAAGATCTTCAGCAGCAGGCACAAGCCTTGTTGGCTGGAACAGCAGAGGATACTGTCCGGCGATTTGCCATGCTGGAAGAAATGCGCGAGGAGGCGCTTGGCAGCCAGTCATTGACGGTTGAATCCTGTGACAGTCGTGAGCGCGATATGCGCGACTGGTTGCAGGCCAGGATCGACGCCGAAAATTCGAAGATCAATCATTTGTCCGAAAAGATCATCAAGGCGATGACCGAATACAGGAAGGAGTGGACGCTGGAAACCCGGGATGTGGATGTCGATACCGCAGCCGGTCCTGAATTCAAGACAATGCTTGATCAACTCCGGGCGGACGACCTGCCCCGTTTTGAAGGGCGTTTCAAGGAACTCCTGAACGAAAACACCATCCGAGAGGTGGCGAATTTTCAATCTCAATTGGCACGCGAACGGGAGACCATCAAGGAGCGCATTGCTCAGATCAGCGAATCACTTATCCAGATTGATTACAATCCCGGCCGATACATCAGTCTCGAAGCACAGATGAATCTCGATGCCGATATCCGTGACTTCCAGACCGAGCTGCGTGCCTGTACCGAAGGAGCGCTTACCGGCTCGGAGGATGCGCAGTATTCGGAAGCAAAATTCCTGCAGGTGAAGCGAATCATCGAACGATTTCGAGGCCGGGAAGAACATTCAGATCTGGATCGACGCTGGACTGCCAAGGTGACCGATGTCCGCAACTGGTTCGTTTTTGCTGCCAGTGAACGTTGGCGCGAAGACAAAACCGAGCACGAACATTACGCGGATTCCGGTGGAAAATCGGGCGGCCAGAAGGAAAAACTCGCCTACACCGTACTTGCCGCCAGTCTGGCGTATCAATTCGGCCTGGAATGGGGAGCGGTGCGCTCGCGCTCCTTCCGCTTCGTGGTGATCGACGAGGCTTTTGGACGAGGTTCCGATGAATCGGCCCAATATGGTTTACAGTTGTTCGCGCAACTCAACCTGCAGCTGCTGATCGTCACGCCGTTGCAGAAAATCCATATCATCGAGCCTTTCGTCGCAAGTGTCGGTTTTGTTCACAGTGAAGATGGTCGCAACTCTGTTCTGCGCAACCTGAGTATTGAGGAATATCAGGCCGAAAAGCAAAGGATGCAAGGATGAAGTGGACGACGCCGGCCGATCTCAAAGCGCAGGTGCGGAAACTCTGGGATCGCGGCTTGCTGCTCGCTTCCCTGGCTGGTGGGGAGACGCTCTTCCCTCGTCGGCTGACGCTCAGAAGTCCGGATTCACGGGGACTGAGCGAGCGGTTTCCCGAGGTGCGCGAGTGGATCGCCCAATTGTCCTCAGCCGCCGGTTCCTATCGGATCGAATGGCGCAGCGTCAATCACCGCATTCTTGGAGCCAATGAAATTCCCGCGGCAATTTGGATCGATACGCTGGAGGAGGCACTCGGACTGATCGGTAAGCGCCGGGCGGCGGATCAGTTTGCCACGTTGGTTGAACTGACCAGGGAGAAACAGCCTGAATTGGTTCCTTGGCTGGCAAAGCGCCCGCTACGAGCTTTGGAATTGTCCGAAGACTGGTCGCGTCTGCTGGAGATTGTCACCTGGGTGCTCAAGCATCCCCGCCCCGCGATTTACCTGCGCCAGATCGATCTGCCGGGTGTCCATACCAAGTTGATTGAAGGGCATCGGGGCGTGCTGGCGGAATTGCTCGATCTCGTGTTGCCGGGGGAAGCCATTGATGCAACACACACGGGCATTGGTGGATTCTGCCGCCGTTATGGTTTTCTGGACAAACCTTTACGGGTGCGCTTCCGTGTGTTGGACCGGAATATCCGGTTGCCGGCGGTGGAATCCGATCAGGACATCACTCTGACGCAGGCATCCTTCGCCTCTCTTGATCTGCCGGCATCGAAAGTGTTCATCACCGAAAATGAGATCAACTTCCTGGCTTTTCCGGATGTTCCTGATGCGATGGTGATTTTTGGGGCGGGGTACGGTTTCGACAATCTCGCTGCTGCCCCCTGGTTGCACCAGCGAGGCATCTACTATTGGGGAGATATCGATACCCACGGATTCGCCATTCTCAATCAATTGCGTGGGTTCTTTCCCCACGCCGTGTCTTTTCTCATGGATCTGCAGACACTCTTAGCCCATAGGTCGCTCTGGGGAGTGGAGGCACAGCCTGAAACAGGGACCCTTGCGCGGTTGAATTCCGAGGAAAGCGTCCTTTACGATCAGTTGCGCCGGAACCATTGGGGGGACCGGGTTCGGCTTGAGCAAGAGAGGATTGGATTCGGTTTTCTGCATGATGTTCTTCGGGGGCTGCCGAGATGAAAAAAACCGGTGCGTAGGCGGGGGGCTTGCTCTCGGTCTTTCCGGGTTATGTTTCCGCCCCCCCGGGAAAGGCCCGGTTTCGGCCTCCCGGAAAACTCGGCCGGGAGGCGGTGTCCTCATTACACAAAGGGTCACTGTTTTTGATCTCTGAATCCCTTCTGGAATCCGCACATATTTCGCCTTCCTGCTGAATTCAGGTGTTCCTGTTCAGGATATTCTTGCATGAACCGTCTTGATGGCGTATTGAAATGCCTGTGCTCGGCAGCTTGGAGAACGCTTTGAAAGGAGGTCATGATGAACCGGCAGAGATACAGGGGAGTCCTTGTCGTCGGGGTGGTGATGGTCCTGATGGTTTCTTCGCTCGTTTTTCCGTGGGCGGTTCAGGCGGCGGGGAAGCCCGTTAAACTGAGGGTGATCAGTGCGTGGGCCCAGAACAACAAAATGAACGACGCCCTCTGGATACTTCAGAAGAAAGTCAGGGAGAACTCGAAAGGGAGACTTGTCTTGGTCTGGGGCGGAGGACCGGAAGCCATTCCTTCTTTCCAGCTGGTCGAGGCGTTGAGAAACGGCGTCATCGACGTGGCCTGGACGGCGCATACCTACAATGTCGCCCAGTTGCCGGTGGTGGAAGGCGCCAAGCTTTCAACCATGACGCCATGGGATGAAAGAAAAACCGGAGTCGCCGATTTCTACCGGAAGATCTACTGGAATAAGCTGAATGCCTACTACCTGGGCAGAGGAACCCCCGGGCTTTCTTATAATCTGTACACCGTTACCCCGGTGAGATCGCTTGCGGATTTCAGGGGGATGCCCGTCAGGGTTACCCCCGCCTACAAGGCGTTCGCCCAGGCATTGGGGGCGGTGCCCGTTGCCACGGACCCGGGCGAGGTCTACTCCGCCCTTCAGCGGAACATGATCAAGGCCTATGGCTGGCCGTCCCTTGGCATCGGCGATTTAGGGTGGGACGAAGTGACGAAATTTGTCATGGAACCGTCCTTTTACCAGGTGGACGTGATCGGCCTGGTCAATGTCAATGCCTGGAATAAACTGCCCAAGGATCTGCAGGATGTGTTGAATGTCTCCATGCAGGCAACGGAACGCAAGGCGTACGATCACTTCAAAAAGCTCGTCCAGGAGGATCGTCAAAAATTGCGGAAAAAAGGTCTCAAGGAAACAAGGCTTACCAGGGCCGAGTCGGACAAGTATCTCCGGACGGCCTATGAGGCCTCCTGGAAGGAGGTCCTGAAAAAAGATGCCAAACAGGGTGCGATCCTGCGGAGTCTGCTGGGTAAGAAACCAGGGAAGTAGCTCGGCGGCGGCGTTGATATTCCTCGACAGGGTTTTCTTCCCGGTGCGGGAGCGGCGATGATGAAAAAGAAGGGTCCGGCGGGCATTTTTCTCGACAGGCTGAATACGGCCGTGGCATGGATCGCGGCCTTCATGGTCATTTTCATGATGTTCGCCATTTCCTGTGCGGTGGCGGCCCGTTATCTCTGGGGGCAGTCCGTACCATGGGTGGTCGAGATAAGCAGCTACCTGATGCTCTACATCACTTTTCTGGGGACGGCCTGGCTGCTGCGTCAAAACGGCCATGTCGAAGTCGACCTGATCCTGAATAACCTGAAGCCGAGGACGGCCGCCGGGTTCAGGGCCGTTACGTCCGTCGCCGGTGCTCTGGTGAGCCTTGTCCTCGCCTGGCAGGGCGCTGTGGTGACCATCGACTATTTCGAGCGGGAGGTGACGGTCATGGGCATCCTCGATACGCCGCAGTGGATGCTTGTGGGAGTGATTCCGCTGGGTGGATTTCTTCTCTTCATCGTGTTCGTTGCCCGCATCTGGGTGCTGGCCCGTTTTGTCATGGGCGGAGAGGAGAATCCTGAACCGGATTGATCCCTCGGTGGTTTGTCGAGGGACATTGAAGTCAGGATAGGGAGGGTCTCTTTTCATCATGGATTGGTGGTGGGTACTGGCACTGCTTTTCGGCGGCCTGTTCATCCTGATGTTCACCGGTCTGCCGGTGGCCTTCTCTTTCCTGTGCGTCACCACCGTCGCCGCTTACATGCTCATGGGCGGTCCGTTCGGACTGACCCAGCTGGTTGTCAGCATCTTCGACTCCCTGACCAAATTCAATCTGACGGCGATTCCCTTCTTCATTCTCATGGGTGAGGTCCTCTACCATGCCGGGCTGGTGACGAAGGCCCTCGACGCCTTTTCAAAGATGGTCGGCAGAATCCCGGGAAGGTTGAGCGTCGTGACCTTTCTGATCGGGGGGCTTTTCGGCGCTCTGAGCGGCGCCACCGTGGCGAGCACCGCCGTGATCGCCTCGCTGATGGTTCCCGAGATGATGAAACGGCGTTACAGCAAATCGATGGTCCTGGGGCCGATCATGGCTTCCGGGTCTCTCGACATGATCATTCCGCCGAGCGCCCTGACCGTCCTTCTGGGCAGCCTCGCCGAGGTTTCCATCGGCCGGCTCCTCATCAATGCCATCATCCCGGGATACATCCTGCTGTCGATCTACATCGCCTACGTGGTGATCCGATGCATGATCAACCCATCGCTCGCCCCCAGGTACGAGTTCTCCGAAATAAGCCTGAAGGAAAAAATTTTTGCCGCTTTACATGAACTGATGCCCCTGGCCGTCGTCATCCTGATCGCCCTGGGGCTCATGATGATCGGCGTGGCGACGCCGACGGAGGCCGCCGCGCTGGCGAGCCTCGCGGCCTTTGTCATTGCGGCCCTGTATGGAAAACTCAACCGGCGGGTCATTCGTGAATCGATGATGAGCTCCCTGAAGGTAACCGTCATGATCCTCATGATCATCGCCGCTTCGGCTACCTTCAGCCAGGTTCTCGCCTTCTCGGGCGCCAGCCGGGGCATGCTCGAACTGGTCCTCGGAGCGGCGGTAAGCCCCATGTGGATCGTTGTCATCATGCTCGCGGTCGTTGTGGTCCTGGGGTTTTTCGTCGAGCAGGTATCGATCATGATGATTACGCTCCCCATCTTCATGCCCATTGTAAACGCCCTTGGCCTCGACCCGGTCTGGGTCTGCATCATGATCCTTCTTTGCCTGTCCGTCGGCCAGTTGAGCCCCCCCTTCGGCCTGGTCCTTTTCGTGATGAAAACCGTGGCGCCGCCCGAGATCGGCATGAAGGACATTTACCGGGCGGCCATTCCCTACTGTTTGCTCGACCTGGTCGGCGTGGCCCTGGTTTTCGCCTTTCCCATTCTGGCCACCTGGTTCAAGGGCTGACGGGAAATGTTCTCCATGGCCGAATTCACGGCGGTCCTACCGACCCGCTGTAAAAAACCTCGCACTTGCCGCCCTGCACCAGGCCTTTGGCCTCACTGTAGAGATTGATGATCGACGCGCCGAGCAATTGAAGCGCACTCACGGTACCGACAAGCTGACAGCCATAAGGCCACACCCGGTTTCAGCTTTTTGAGCGAAAGAATCTCGCTGCCCTTTACGGTGACGTGGATGTCGCCGGCGGATACGCCCAAGGGGAAAAGCGATATCCCGATTTTCCCGTTCAGTTTGACGTTGAGGCCGGACGCCTCCAGCAGTGCGGATTCGATGCGGGGTTTGCAGGAATTCATATCCAGCCGTGAGACGATGAACACGATGGCGACGGCGACAAGCGCGATGACGCTGCCCGTGATCGTCAGAATCTTCCTGGTCGATGACTTCATCTCAACTTTGACGGCCTCGTAAAAAGGTCCGCTTTGTCATTTCGAGGGGCGTCTGTGACGAAAAATCTCTGGTCATATTGGATCCTTCCCGTTCTTTCAGGATAACGGATCGATCCTTTCCCGACTTTTTACGGAACCGTTGTCCTTTTTTATGAAATTGCGCATGACTAAAATACGAGTTGAAGCGGAATCCCTTTCCGTCGGAATTCATCGGCCAGTTTTCGGCCCATTTCGGCGAAGAAGCGGTTTTCGATGGCCCAGGCCAGATTCTGTTCCCGGTAGACGCGGTTTGCGTAGTGATAATTCAGCCGGTCCACCAGGACATAATCGACCGCACCCTCAAGGGCATCGGGCAGCCTTTCCGCGCCGGGAAGAATGGGCGCGATCATGGCGAAGGTTTTGATCCCCCGGCCGTGCAGAGCGTTCAAGGCTTCGATCCGTTCCCCGATCGGCGAGGCGCCGGGTTCGAAGATCTGCCGGATCTTTTCGTCCGCCGTGGTAATGGAAAACCCCGCTTCCACGTTTCCTGAGGTCCGGAGGAGATCGATATCCCGCAGCACAAGCGAAGACTTGGTCTGGACCGTAACCGGCCATCCCGCTCCCAGCAGCACTTCCAGGCACTTCCTCGTCAGCCGGTATTCCTTTTCAACGGGTTGGTAAGGATCACAGACGCCGCTTACCCAGACCCGGCCCACCGGCTTTCTTTCGATCTCTTTCGCCAGCAGTTCCGGTGCGTTTATTTTGACGTCCACAAACTCGCCCCAGGGTTCCCGGTGGCCGGTGAAGCGCTTCATGAACGCGGCGTAGCAATACCGGCACCCGTGGCTGCATCCCCGGTAAGGATTCATGGCGTAATCGTAAACCTGGGATTTGGACAGGACGGATTTGACGGATATTTCTTTAACGATCATAGGAACTCAACCATTCTGGGTTTGCCATTCATGACATGAAAGGTAGCACAATTTAAGCCGGTCTTCTTCTTTTTTGTTCATGAAATCACCTGATCAGTGCGCGGGTATTCAGAGCTTTTGTATCCTGCGCCGATCTTATCTCGTCAATTCGATCGCTTCCCCTATTTTTAACCCGGCCGGAAATGATCCGGCTTTATTCATGCGGCGGTTTCCCCCGCCGCTTTTAATCGACGACATCCAGTGCGTTCCGGAATTGCCGCCCGATATCAAAAATGACGGAGGGGGCTGCGCTTCAACAGGCGCCCGATTTTCCGATGATGAACGAACGGATGAATCTGGTTTTCACAGGAAGCGATGTCTGATACAGTGTGGCCCACGGCGTCACCATGCACCTTGATCAGGTCGAAGATCAGGCGTAACGCCACAAAGGGATGCACATGGCCGACCGGGCAAAAAGGTTCGATGCCTTCCTGCAGTCTAATGAACGAAATATCCTGACGCAAGCCGGCAGGATTTCACAGGATATGGCCGAAGAACACGTCGGAGGGGGGATAAACCGCGAGATGGATTTCGAACACGTGAAGTATGACGTTATGACCCGCCACGGTAAGGCGATGGAGATTGCAGGCATGGGAGGGACGAGATCATGAGGCTCCTCCATACCTCTGACTGGCACATTGGCAGGACCTTGTACGGCAGAAAACGCTACGAGGAGTTCGAGGCGTTTCTGCACTGGCTGGCAGAGACGATTCAGGGGGATGGAATCGATGCCCTGCTGGTGGCCGGTGATGTTTTTGATACCAGCGTTCCGAGCAACCGCGCTCAGGAGCTGTATTACCGATTCCTGTGCCGGGTGGCCGCCTCACCCTGCCGGCACGTTGTGGTCGTCGCCGGAAACCACGATTCGCCCTCGTTTCTCAATGCCCCCAGGGAACTGCTCAAGGCGCTCAATGTGCACGTGATCGGCAGTGCGTCCGAAAACCCGGAGGACGAAGTGCTCGTGCTCCGCGATGGGCGGGATACCCCGGAGTTGATCGTCTGCGCCGTGCCGTACCTGCGGGACCGGGATATCCGCGTGGCGGAAGCCGGAGAGAGTGTCGAAGACAAGGAACGGAAGCTGATCGAAGGTATCCGCAGCCGTTACGCCGCCGTTGCCGCCATTGCAGAGCGGAAAAAAATCGAGCTTGGGGCGGACGTCCCGGTGGTCGCCATGGGTCACCTTTTTACCGATGGAGGCCAGACCGTCGATGGCGACGGCGTGCGGGAACTCTATGTCGGCTCGCTGGCCCATGTAACCGCCGGGATTTTTCCGGAAAATTTGAATTACCTGGCGCTGGGGCACCTGCACGTTCCGCAAAACGTGAACGGTTCCGGAATCATGCGCTACAGCGGCTCTCCATTGCCCATGGGGTTCGGGGAAGCGATGCAGCGGAAGAGTGTCTGCCGGGTTGAATTCCACAGCAGGGCAGCATCGGTTCAGCTGATGGATGTCCCGGTGTTTCAGAAGCTTGAGCGCGTCAAAGGCGACTGGGACGGCATTTCAAGGCGGATTCTCGAACTTTCTGCTGCCGGGTCCCGGGCGTGGCTCGAAGTCGTTTACGAAGGCGACGAAGTTATGGGCGACTTGCGTGAACGCCTGGACGCCGCCGTCAGCGGTACTCAAATGGAAATCCTGCGGGTGAAGAACAGCCGCGTCATCGACCGTGTGCTGGGGCGGATCCATGAAGAGGAAACGCTGGAGGATCTGGACGCAAACGAGGTATTCGAACGATGCCTCGCCGTGCATGACGTTCCTGAGCAGCAGCGGCCTGAATTGCTCCGCGCCTACGGGGAGGCGCTTTCCTCCCTGTACGAAGACGAGGTGAATGCTTTGTGATTTTGGATTTTGAATCGGGAGTTCCGGAGTCGTGGAAGCTCAAAAACCGGATTCATCGCAAAACCGGGCGTTGCGGCCGGGGAGGATGAGTTAACGGGGATGTCTGTATCCTCGGTCAAGACGCCGCGGCGTAATCACAAATCACAGATCATGGATCACAAATCATGAGGATTCTCAAGATACGCTTCAAAAACCTCAACTCCCTGGTCGGAGAATGGGAGATCGACCTGACGCACCCTGCGTTTGCCTCCGACGGCATCTTCGCCATCACCGGCCCGACCGGCGCGGGGAAGACGACCATCCTCGATGCCGTTTGCCTTGCCCTCTACGGCCGCACGCCCCGCCTCAGCAAGGTCACCAGGAGCGGGAACGAGGTTATGTCCCGCCAGACAGGCGAATGTTTCGCCGAGGTCACCTTCGAGACGCAGGCGGGCCGCTTCCGCTGCCATTGGAGTCAGCACCGGGCGCGGAAAAAAACGGACGGCGAGTTTCAGGCTCCGAAGCACGAGATTGCCGATGCCGATTCGGGCGAAATCTTCGAAACCAGGATAAAGGGTGTGGCCGACCAGATCGAGGCGGCGACCGGCATGGATTTCGACCGTTTTACCCGGTCCATGCTGCTGGCCCAGGGCGGTTTCGCGGTATTTCTGCAGGCGATCCCCGATGACCGCGCGCCGATTCTGGAGCAGATAACCGGCACGGAGATCTATAGCCGAATCTCCATTCGCGTTCACGAGCGTTGTTCCGAAGAGCGAAAACGGCTGGATGCGTTGCAGGCGGAACTGGCGGGGATGCAGCTCCTGGCGCCGGAAGACGAACAGCTGCTGGCCGAGAGCCTGGATGGAAAGGTCCGGCAGGACGCTGAACTCACCCGGCTGGTCGCCCAGAAAAACCTGGCCATTACATGGACCCTTGGTATGGCCCGGCTTGAAGAGGAATTGAAGGCGCTCGGTCAGGCAAAGGATGAATTGCAGGCCAGGATGGAGGCTTTTGCTCCCGAGGATGAACGGCTCAGGCTCGCTAATCAGGCCCTCGAACTTTCTGCCGATCATGCCGCCTTGACGGCTGCACGAAAAGAACAAGATGCAGACCGCGGCTCGCTGCGCGAATGGCGGGAGTCCCTTCCTGCGTGCACCGATGCCGCCAGGCAGGCGGAAGACGCCATGAAGACGGCTTCCGGGCGTCTCGCGGCAAATAAGACGGAACAGCAGAACGCACTGCCCGTCATCCGGAAAGTTCGCGAACTGGACCTGAAGATCGCCGAGAAGGACCCTCCCATTGAAGCGGCGAATGATTCCATCGCGGAACATTCGACCTCTCTCGATACGCTTAGGTCGAAGCAGAAGAATGATTCGGGAGAGCTTGGCGACAGGCGCAGAGTATTGGCGGAACTGCAGGCGCTGCTCACAGCATCCCGGGCGGATGGTGAACTGGTTGAACGACTCGCCGGGCTGCGCAGCCGGTTCGATGTCCTGAAGGTTCTGAACGGTCAACTGGCGGGCAAGCTGAAAGAAACAACGCAGGCTGGCAGCCGGCTCCAGGAGGCATTGAGCGCCTGGCGGAAACAGGCGGCCTGTCTGGAAAAACGGAGACGTGACCTGGATGGAATCCAGGGGGCGCTGGCTGAGAAACAGGCCGGACTTCTGGAAATTCTCGAGGGGCGGGATGTGGCGGAATGGAGAAAAAGCCAGGCTTCACTGGCCGCCCAGAAAGACCTGATCGTCAAAACGCTTGATGCCGTCCGGGTCCTCTCGAAATCGAAGCGGGCCCAAATCGAACTCGACAGCCGACGCATCACGCTTAAACAGGAAGAAACCTCCCTGAGCACAACGCTTGCGGCTCGGGCTGAAAGGCAGGCGGCGCTTGAAAAGGAAACGGGCCTGCTGGAAACGCAGCTGACACTGCTCAAAAGAATCGAGGATCTCGAAGAGGTCCGCAGCCAACTTCAGGACGGTGAGCCTTGTCCATTGTGTGGAGCCAGGGAACACCCCTTCGCGGAAGGAAATGTTCCGGCCCCTGATGAAACCCGGCAACGCCTTGCCACGGTGAGGGCGGAGCTCAAATCCATCAACGGTGATATCTCCAACCTGAAGGTCAGGCTGGCGCAGGTGGGCAAGGATCTCGAGCAGGTAGCCGCCGCCCGGAAGGAGCATGACGAGAAAATTGGTGAGGCCGGTCGGGTGATCGGTGACAACTGTTCGGAACTGGCCTTGGAACCGGGACGATCCGCTTCCGACCCGGAGCTTTCCGGAGAGCTCGAGGGCCTTCGTGAAGAGAACGCCCGCCGGCTCGTCTACGCTGCCCGCATCCTGGGGACGGCCGAATCCATCGAAAAGGAACTGGCCGAGCTTCGCGAATCACTGGAGAAAGCCCGGGATGCACTCGCAAAAAGGGAGCGTGAGGCCCAGGACGCCGCTCATAAGAAAGATTCCGTCGAACAATTGCTTGAACGAATGAGAGAGGAAGCGGCCGGGTACCGGGAGCAACAGGAAAAATCGTTCGGAGCGCTGCAGAAAGAGATTGAAGCTTTCGGGATTGCGGCACTCTCCATCGATACCCTGGACGCGGTTTTTGAGCAGTTGACGGCGCGTCGGGACAAGTGGGTGGCCGGAAACAAGGAAAAGGCCGAGCTCGAACGGAGGATCGCTGCGCTCGAGATGCAGACCCGCCATCAGGCCGAGCAGCTCCAGCAGGGAGAAAACGATCTAAGGAAGCAGCAGGAGCATCTGGCCGGTCTTCTGCGTGACCGGGAGGTTCTTTGTCGCGAACGTCGCGAACTGTTCGGAGACAGGAAAACCGACGATGAAGAGGTGCGCCTTGCCGGCGCCGTCGAATCCGCCGAGAAAGATCTGGATCGCGCCCGTCAGCGATTGTCGTCGGCCCATCAGGAACTCAACCAGCTGAAAGCAAAAATCGATGAAATGGAGAAGACGATCCGCTCCCGTGATCTCCGGCTGAAGTCGATGGGGCAGGCCTTCTTGACGCGGCTCGAAGCGTCCGGCTTTACCGGCGAGGATCACTACCGGTCTGCCTGTCTTTCCGAAGGCGAGCGCAGGCAGTTGGCGCAAAAGTCTCAGAAACTGTCGGACGGGATGACCGAAATCACCTCCAAGGTGCTTGAGAAAGCCGGGCTGCTGGAAGTGGAGAGACAGAAGAAAATCACCGAAGAACCTCTGGATGGGCTCGAGAACGCACTGGCATTGCTGGTTGCCGATCAAAGGGAGCGCCAGCAGGAAATCGGCGGCATCCGGCAAAAGCTCAAAGACAATGAAAGCCTGAAGCAGCGGCATCAGGAACGGGTTCAAGCCATTGATGCCCAGAAACGGGAATGTGCAAGATGGAACCTGCTCCACGATCTGATCGGTTCCGCGGATGGAAAGAAATACCGGAATTTCGTCCAGGGACTGACCTTCGAAATGATGATCGGCCACGCCAACCGGCAACTGCAGAAAATGACCGACCGTTACCTGCTGGTCCGTGATGACGCCCAGCCGTTGGAGCTCAATGTGATCGACAACTACCAGGCGGGCGAAGTTCGATCCACCAAGAACCTTTCCGGTGGAGAGAGCTTCATCGTCAGCCTGGCGCTGGCGCTCGGGCTGTCCCAGATGGCCGGCCGGAATGTCCAGGTGGACTCGCTCTTCCTGGACGAAGGTTTCGGCACACTGGATGAGGAGGCCCTGGATACCGCCCTGGAAACCCTTGCCGGTCTACAGCGGGACGGCAAGTTGATCGGTGTCATTTCGCACGTACCGGCCATCAGAGAGCGCATCAGCGCCCGGATTCAGGTGACCCCTCAAACCGGGGGAAGAAGCCGGATATCCGGACCCGGATGCCGGAAATTGGAGGCTTCTCAACAGGGACCTGGTTAACATTGAGAATGCCCGGCGAATTGAAGACAGCGGGAGCCGTTCTCGCCGAATGGCCCCAGGACGCGGAGGCCGTCAATCGTTTGTCCAAGCCGCGTTCATCTGGAACCCCCCTTCAATTGTCAAGATGAAAGATTTGACCCCTCGCTTGTCCGGAGCGTTAGAGAAGTCTTGACAAATTAATAAGGATTATATTACTGCTTTTCCGTGAAAAGTTAAAAAATTGAATATTGCGCAATGGGTCTGGAAATCTTCG